>Ga0194037_1001843_pt1 | contig 14785 bp, 12 predicted proteins | sample JunL306m_MetaG_FD_148653 | JGI IMG/M metagenome (GOLD analysis project Ga0194037, IMG submission 148653) | Anoxic zone freshwater microbial communities from boreal shield lake in IISD Experimental Lakes Area, Ontario, Canada - Jun2016-L304-6m | ecosystem: Environmental > Aquatic > Freshwater >...
GCCCTACCCTCGGCCCGGACGGCACCGGGGTCGGCCATGTCTTCTGGTACACGCTCCAGGGGAAGGGGTATGACCTGGAGCAGCTCCGGACTCTACAGGACTGGTTCGTCCGTTACCAGTTGAACACCGTCCCCGGCGTGGCCGAGGTCGCCTCCATCGGCGGCTACGTCCGGGAGTACCAGATCGACCTTGACCCGCATCGACTTTTTGCCTACAAGGTCTCCGTGGGGCAGGTTATGGATGCGGTGAAACGCTCCAACAACGACGTCGGCGGCCGGCTTCTGGAGCAGGCCGACGCCGAATACCTGATCCGCGGGAAAGGGTACGTCAAATCCCCGGCAGATATGGAGCATATCGTGGTCGGCGCCGACCCGCGCGGCGCCCCGATCTATCTCCGGAACCTGGGAACCATCCAGTTGGGGGGAGCAATCCGCCGGGGCCTGCTGGAGCTGAACGGCGAGGGTGAGGCGGTCGGGGGGATCGTGGTCATGCGCTACGGCGAGAACGCCAAGGCGGTCATCGATCGGGTGAAGGAAAAGATCGCCGCCCTGGAAAAAGGTCTCCCGCCGGGGGTCAGGATCAGGGTTGCCTATGACCGCTCAGACCTGATCGACCGGGCCATCGATACCCTGAAGCGCTCCCTGCTTGAAGAGACCGTAATCGTCTCGCTGGTCATCCTCCTCTTCCTGCTCCACTTCCGGAGCGCGCTGGTGGTCGTGCTGACCCTCCCCATCTCCGTCCTCATCGCCTTCATCACCATGAAGCTGCTGGGGGTCACCTCCAACATCATGTCCCTGGGAGGGATCGCCATCGCCATCGGAGTCCTCGTGGACGCCGGGGTCATCATGGTGGAAAACTGCTATCGGCGTCTTTCCGAAATTTCCCCGGAACAACGGTCCGCACAGCGGCTGGAAACCGTCATCGCCTCGGCCAAGCAGGTGGGGCGGGCAATCTTCTTTTCACTGGCCATCATTGTCCTCTCCTTCGTGCCGGTTTTTCTGCTGGAAGGGCAGGAAGGAAAACTTTTTCACCCCCTTGCCTTCACCAAGACATTTTCCATGATCGGCTCGGCCTTCATCGCCATTACCCTTGTGCCGGTGCTGATGTTCTACTTCATGCGGGGAAAGATGCCGTTGGAGAGCGCCAACCCGGTATCCACCTTCTTCATCCGGCTCTACACGCCGGTCATCCGGTGGGCGCTGAAGTGGAAAAAAGTTACCATTGCCCTCAATCTACTGGCCTTGGCAATCGCTGTTCCGCTCTTCATGAACCTGGGGAGTGAGTTCATGCCCCCACTGGACGAGGGATCGCTCCTCTACATGCCGGTGACACTCCCCAATATCGCCATCACCGAGGCCAAGCGGCTGATCCAGGTACAAGATCGGATCATCCGGAGTGTTCCCGAGGTGGAGCATGTTCTGGGAAAAGTCGGCCGGGCCGAGACCTCCACCGACCCGGCGCCGGTCTCCATGTTCGAGAGCATTATCATCCTGAAACCGAAAGAGGAGTGGCGGCCGGGGCTCACAAAGGGGGACATCGTGGCCGAGCTGGACGCCAAGCTCCGGCAGATCGGGGTGCGCAACGGCTGGACCCAGCCGATCATCAACCGGATCAACATGCTCTCCACCGGTGTCAGGACCGACCTGGGGGTAAAAATCTTCGGGGCCGACCTGAATGTTCTCAAGGAACTCGCGGTGCGGGCGGAGGGGATATTGAAAAATGTTTCCGGCGCGGCGGATGTGGTGGCGGAACGGGTCACCGGCGGTAGTTATCTGGATATCGACATCGACCGGGAGGCGGCGGCCCGGTATAATGTGAAGGTTGGCGACATTCAGGATATGATTGAAACCGCTCTGGGTGGGGAGACTCTTGCCACCACCGTGGAAGGGCGTAACCGGTTTCCCATCCGGGTCCGCTATCAGCGGGAGTACCGAGACAGCGTCGAGGCCATCCGGCGGATGCTGGTCTCCGGCATGGACGGCGCCACCCAGATACCGCTCTCCTTCGTGACCACGGTAAAGCGCTCCACCGGCGCCCCGGAGATCAACAGCGAGGGGGGGCTGCTCCGTTCCATCGTCTTTCTTAACGTCAGGGGGCGCGACATGGGGGGCTTCGTCACCGAGGCAAAACAGGCGCTGGAACAACAGCTCAAACTTCCGTCCGGGTACTACGTGGCATGGTCCGGTCAGTGGGAAAACCAGCTTCGGGCCAGGGAACGCCTCAGGATTCTCGTCCCCGCGGGGATGCTGATTATATTTATCCTGCTCTATTTTACCTTCCACTCGGCTCTGGAAGCGAGCATGGTCATGCTCTCGGTCCCCTTCGCCCTTGTTGGAGGGGTTTACCTGGTATCCGCTCTGGGGTATAATCTGTCGGTAGCGGTCTGGGTGGGGTTCATCGCCCTCTACGGCATTGCCGTGGAGACCGGGGTCGTGATGGTCATCTACCTGCACGAGGCGCTGGACAAGAAACTCGCCGACGGCGCCTGCACCGAGCAGGAGATCTACGACGCCACCTTCGAGGGGGCGGTACTCAGGTTGCGCCCCAAGCTGATGACCGTGGCGGTGGCTCTGCTCGGTCTGGTCCCCATCATGTGGTCCGACGGAACCGGCGCCGACGTCATGAAGCCTATCGCCGCCCCGATGATCGGAGGGATGATCTCCTCGGCGGTCCACGTACTCATTATGACCCCGGTGATTTTTGTTATCATGAAGGCGCGGGAGTTGAAGCAGGGGAGATTGAAATACAGCGGGATGTCGCGGTAACACAACCATAAGGAGAACGTCACATGAAAAGAATGGCAACGATTCTGGCGGCGGTAACCTTGGCTATGGCGGCGCCGATTACGGGAATGGCCGCCGGGCACGACCATGGCGCACGGCACGGAGGCGACATGAAGGAGTCAGGGACGGTGGCCCATGAAGAGGTCATCGAAGGGGTCACGGCGACTTTTGAGATACACGACATGCGAGAGCAGATGAAGGGGGCCGCGCCCGCGGGGATGAAGGAGACACATCACGTCATGGTCGTCTTTACCGACGTCAAGAGCGGCGGGAAGATCACCGAGGGAGAGGTTAAGGTCAAGATACAGGGACCGGGAAAGACGGAACAGATCAAGGATCTCATGGGAATGCAGGGTCACTTCGGCGCCGACTTTAACCTGTCACAGCAGGGGAAATACGGTGTAATGTGTAAAATCCGTCTGAAAGACGGCAAGGCAAGGAGCGCCAAGTTCTGGTACACGGTGAAGTAGAGACAAGGCATGCCTTGTCTCTACAAAGTCTCGTGATGGCAAGTATGCTTCACCCTCTTAGAGGAGATACAGGGTATCGTCATGGGCAGGCGGAGTGTATTTTTGTTTCAGCCCCTTGAACCCCTGTCGGGTGAAAAGATTGTCCATGTTTTCGTCATCAAAAATGTCTCCCATCTCAGCTTCGAGCTGTTCCGGGTCGGCGCCTGACTCCAGCCTGCGGATCGCCTCCTCCATCGGCCCAAGGTTCATGCCGGTGGCGTCGGAAAGCTTCCGCATGATCCGGGCCATGGCCCGCGGGTCGTTTTCATCCACCCCTTCCATCTCACCGGCCAGCGACATCATCGCCCGTTCCAGCTTTTCGTCGTCCAGGTCCGGCATGCCGGGTACCGATTCTTCCGACTCCGGCCGGTTTTTCGACACAGCGAAGCGTGACACCTGCCGATTCAGTTCAGGTCTGCCGCAACGAGGGCAGTCAGGTTGTTTCTCCGTATTTACCCGGCGGGAGAGAAAGTTGAAGATGGTGTGACAGTCGTTGCAGTAGAATTCATAGACCGGCATAAATCGTGCCTCCCTGGTTGGTCGTATGGAATGATTTCTGTCTGGAGAACATAATGATTCATCAGGCTCCGGTCAAGAGGAAAACGGATGGCGCTGCGTGAAGGGGTGATGAGGGAGTTGGAACGGCGCACTATAATCTCTTGACCTTCATCTCTCTACGATAGTCAATTATCCGGAAAAACGGCGCCAGTATTCCCATAAACCAGAAAAAGCAGAGCAGACCGGCAAGCGCATTAAACAGTGTAAAATTTGTACATGGCGCGAATATTCGGTCATGGAAATTCAAAAATGGATAGCGGCCCGCTCCGATTAGTGATCGTAGCATGATATCAAGAAAATAGAACATCTGCCAAGAGTTCCGGCGAATATACCGTCCCAATAGATAGAAGAGTCGAATTGACCCCCGGAACCCCCAGTCCACGCGCATCATCCGCCATATCAGGCCAAAAAATGGTGACAGTAAAAGCGTCCCGGTGTTCTGCTGTAGTCGGTATACCCCGGGGGCACGGATAAAGAATTCCTCGACACCGACACTGTATAACCCCATCATCATACTCATCAGGATATAGCGTCGGTGAAAACCTTCAGCCTCGAACCGGCGCGCGGAAGTTTTAAGATATCCCGGAAGCGTAATCCATGTTCCGCGGGATCTGATTTTCTCGGCAATACGCTGATCTTCCAAAAAAGGCAGGCTCTCATCGAAGCCGCCGAGTTCTCTGAAAAATTCCCTGGAAAGCAGCAAACCCTGGTCACCGTTGGTGGTGTTGGTACGATTGAAGGCTGTCTTTTCCTCGACGTAACGATAGGCCATATCGTTGAGCGCTGTGCCGCGGATGAACCGCAGGCTGAAATGACCGGCAAGCCGGTTTGAATCGCACGGATCAGAGATAAGCGCGCTCATGGCGTTAGAGAGAAGGTTAAGGTCATCAACACGGGAGTCCGCATGCAGAAAAAGCAGATAATCACCGGATGTCAGGAGGGCGGCGGCGTTCATCTGCGCTCCGCGTCCGCGTCCGGCATGTACAAATTGAGCGCCGGAGGCTTCCGCGATTGATCGGGTCGCATCCGATGAGCCCCCATCGCCGACTATGATTTCAAAAAAAATATTTTGCTGTTGTTTGATATCCTTCAAAAGCGCCGGTAGATTTTCCGCCTCATTGAAGGTTGGGATGACAATTGAGAGCAGCGGCGGAGTGTTGTGCATCGGAAATTACCTTGATAAGCTCACAAAATAACAATGAGTATAGCAATTAAAATCGCTCTCCCCCTCGTTTTTATCTGTTCCTGCGGCATACTCGCGAAGCAGCCGGAGCTACGCTTGGCAGTGCCGCTTCTCATTGGCGTTACGGCATGCATGACAATGGTGCTGGCCTTTATCCTCTACCATGGCGCATCCGCGACAAACTTGTGGCAGCCATCCGTTATTATCGCAATAGCATTCGTGCTACGCCTGCTGTTTCTGTTCAATCCACCGCAACTTTCGGATGATATTTATCGCTATCTGTGGGACGGCAACAATCTTCTGAGAGGAGTGAATCCCTATGCCGCGGCGCCAGCCGCTACGAGTCCGGCGCCTGAAATGGCAACAATTCACTCTCGCATCAATCATCCCCGATATGTCACAATCTATCCACCGGCGGCGCAACTGGTTTTTGCCGCGGGAGCCGCGTTGGGTGGCACTATAACGGGATTCAAGATAGTGCTCGTGCTACTTGACGTAGGGCTCTGCGCTCTCATACTGCTGCTGTTACAACGTCTTGACATGCCCCCCTGGCGCTCCGTTCTCTATGCGTGGAATCCGCTTCCGATTCTTGAAATCGCCGGGTCCGGGCATGTCGATGGCGCCGGTCTTACCATGCTGTTTGCTTCAATCTATCTGCTTTCGGCTAATCGACAGAGTATTTCCGGTGACGTTCCACGAAGGGGGCCATATCTGTTTTCAGGTGTACTGCTGGCCTGCTCAAGCCTGGTGAAACTCTACCCGCTCGTGTTTATTCCCGTTCTGTTTTTTCTGATCCCGAAAGGACGACGCAGGCATTTTTTCTTAGGATTTATTACTGCTTTTGCAATCCTGCCGTTGTTGTTCATGCCGCATGTAACCAACATGACAGCCAGCCTGGAAACATATGCGCGCACATGGGAGTTTGCCGGATTTGCCTTCACTACTCTTCGCGGCATAAGCGGTTCGGGTTCAACCGCCCGCATATTTCTGTCCGGTTGCGGTATCCTTGCTGTTGCCGCAATCACAATTCGTATGTCGGGAGGCATGAAAAACGCGGTATCTTCCGGCGGCAAAGAGCGTCATGTGATGAAAGCATGTTATGCCGTCGCGATGACGCTGCTTCTGCTTACCCCGACACTGCAACCTTGGTATGCCTTGAGCCTGGCGGTATTTCTGCCGTTTTGCGCGGGACCGGCGGGGCTGATTCTCTGCTGGGTAGTCCTGCTGACCTATCAGGTGCAAATTTCCTATTTCATTATGGGAAGATGGAATGAGAATCCCTGGGTGACGTCAGCCGTGTTTTTGGCGCCGCTGGCGGCATATCTTCTCGGCAAAATACCCGGAGCGATGCGCCCGGCTGCAACAGTCTAATAAAAAATATCAATAATACTTCCCGCCAAGATACGTCCGAGCATCACGGATAAAGCTTCGCAGGTTCTGCTTGTACGGATAGTGATATATAGCCATGCGCCGCAAGCCATCTATTAGTGGCGCGGGCCGTTGCCGCCGGGTTGCGGCAATATTCGATAAGGTCTTCGATGGTATCGATATCACGTCTGCATTCAAGCCGTGCAACCCGCAAGCCGCACTCTTCAAACCTGTCAAGGGTAGTTTGAAGCACCTGGTCCGTACTCCATGCAATTTCCTGAAATACCCGCCTACGGAAGCTTTCGTTTGTTAAGGCTATAAGGCAGTAGCCTCCGTCAACGGCAGGGGCAATGGCGGCATCAACCGTTGCGAGAGCCTGAAACGCGGCATCAATCAGAGAGTGGTCCATGCCGGGGATATCACTCCCGATCACGGCGACTCGCCGCACTCCCAAGGAGAAGAGATGGTCAAACGCGGCGGCCATCCTGTCGCCGATGGAGTTTCCCTTTTGCGCCACCAGGGCGTGCGTGGTATTGCGCCATTCATCCGGCAATCCGGCCGAGTCAGCGCCATCATGAAACAAAAATACCGGCAGACGACAGAAAGAAATAGTGCTTAAAATATCCGCCACCATTGCTTGATAAAAATCGCAGGCGTTCTCATGGCCCATATCATATCCCAAGCGCGTTTTAACTCGCCCAGGCGTCGGAGTTCTTACAAAGAGCGCAATCGCCGTATCCGGAGAGTCGCGGTTCATGTTTGTATGCTTGCATTTGACGAGAAAAGTGATTCCCTGATCTCTTTTACCAGCACCAGGGCGAATCCGAACGGGAAGAGCAGGAAGAGCGGGACAGCAAACCAGGTTTCCCTCTGCCAGGCAAAATATACCGGCAGCAGGCAATACAGGAACAACATGCTGTTCATGAATACATACGGCAGGGTTTTCTGATGGTAGAGAAAGGCTAACCCCGGAATTTTTTCCCCCCCCCGCACTCCGAATTTGGGTGTTCGCTCAAACACTCCTCCTTTGCGGACCATTCCCTTCAGAACCGATAGCGAGATACTCGGAGCTAGCCCGACCGTAAGCGCCGGTAAGAGAAAAATATGCGTCCACTTTATTGAACCGCCGCGAACAGCATAGAGCAGAAAATAGCACATAATCGCTCCACTGGTTGCAAGGAACAGCGGCGCGTCAATACGAAGCACCTGATGCATGCCGATACCGACTCGCCAGGTAACCGCCGGATAGAGGGTAAGCATCGCGATCATCCCCAGCAGCCAGTATACATTGGCCGCCAGATGCGCCACTGCTTCGATTTTGACGGCAAGCGGCAGTCGGCGCCGCAACAGCGTCGGCAAAATTTTTCTGGCCGTCTGCATGGAGCCTTTGGCCCATCTCTGTTGCTGACCGCGCAACGCAGCCATGGTTATCGGGAGTTCCGAGGGAACCCGGCATTCGTCGCGGTACACAAAACGCCAACCGGCCAGTTGAGCCCGATAGCTCAAATCAAGATCCTCGGTAACGGTATCCGACTGCCACCCGCCGGCCGATTCAATAGCGGTTCTGCGCCAGACACCGGCGGTTCCGTTAAAGTTGAAAAACAGTCCTTGCCGGTAACGTACACGATGTTCGATAGCGAAGTGCGGTCCGAGCAAGAGGGACTGAATACCGGTGAACCAGGAGTGATTAGCGTTACAGAAACTCCAGCGAGTCTGAACCATACCTACCCCTTGGTCCCGTAGCCAGGGCAAGGTAGTGCGCAGAAAATCGGTGGGGGGGATAAAATCGGCATCAAAGACCGCTATAAACTCACCCCGTGCCGCGGCAAGCCCATGCGCGAGCGCTCCGGCTTTATATCCGTCGCGATTGGCTCTTCGCACCACTGTAATGTCAATGCCCCGCTGTCGCCACCAGGCAACCTTTTCATCCACGAGACGGCATGTTTCATCATCCGAATCGTCCAGCACCTGGATTTCAAGCCGTTCCGACGGCCAGTTCAGGCGGGAGGCGGCATCGAGCAGGCGCTCGGATACAAACCGCTCATTGTAAAGCGGCAACTGTACCGTCACGATCGGGCACTCTTGAGGCGCCGGCAACGGTAACCGGGTAGATGAATCACTTTCTTTTGGTATAAACAGGCAGCGGATCAGCCACACTCTATGGAAACCGTACAGGCAGAGACCAAGAAGCGCGGCGAAGTGAACGAAGGTCAGTACCGGAACCAGTAGCGCCATTATTGCCGACAACATAGATTATCGCCCGGATGGTGTTGATGAGCGGCTGACGGTGACGTGGTATCGTGTTGCCGCAATGATCCGCCACATCCCGAACCCTGGCCCGCCGTGCAACTGAAACAGTGTTCAGCCATCCGGATTGAGTTCCCCGTGGTAATGACCTCATCAATCAGGTCTATGGTTGCAATTGCCCCATCCTCACGTGTAAGCGGCAGTGCGGCGGCCAGATTGAAGTCGCAGTTGTACAGTGCGCCGTCCCATCCGACACTGATCAGCGAGCGGCACATGATCTGTTCGGTCGCCAAGGGATTGAAGTTTTCAGCCAGATGCTGAATATACTTTTGGTAGGCGCCGTTACGCTCCAGTTGCTCCCTGAAGCGTCCGATAGGCGTGTTGTTCATGCAGTGGAGACGGTTGAAGCTGATCCCGAAACGCCGGAAAAGCTCCTTGCGATAGTGCCGTTCAAGCAGATCTCGTGATCCGGATACGGAGCCGTTGCCCGGATTATGGACCAAATGGAGTTCAAGATTGCTACCGTAGCCCTGTTGATTAAGACGCCGCAAGACTTCGATGCTCCGGCTGAATACCCCTCCGCCTCTCTGTTTTTCCACATTTTCCGATTCGTAGCAGGGGAGCGAAGCCATAACAACCAGTCCATGTTTCCGGTAAAAATCGGGCAGCCACTCCATGTCCGACTCCAGGGCAATGGCCAGATTGCTACGGATTATACGGCGTGCGGCAAGCCCGGACGTGGCTTCGATGAAATAGCGAAAATCCGGGTTCATTTCCGGGCAGCCGCCGGTTATGTCCAATATCAGCCCAGGGTGACGTTCAAGAACCGCCATAATCCTGGCCATGACATCTCGCCCCATAATCCGTGTGCCGCGAGGCGATGCGCTATGATGGCAATGGGCGCAGCGCAGGTTGCACCGATCACCCAGATTCACCTGAACTGTTTCCAGCTTGTTAAATGTAGTGAGTCGTATATCAACCGACTCGACGCGCTTCCTGAATAGCCCCCTCATTGTGGTTCCTCCGGTTCGGGACAAGCACAGACAATGCCGAGCGGTTTTTCCTCGAATAAATATCGGTCCGGCCGCCAGGCTTTGAGCGAACCATGTTCTCCAACAGTACCCGTCACGTCTTCACCGGCTACCACCCAGAACTTTTTTGTCCAGTTTTTCCATACTCCATTGAGTTCCAACCCGCCTTTTGCGTCACTCCGCCCGCGGGCCACGATATCGACTTTTGGCGGCGTATCCGCGTACCTTACCAGGACATAGGGGGATTGAGGATGAAGTCCGATTGCATACAGTGTGAAAGTGCCGGTCGCTTCGCGATAGACAAGCTTGCCGCCGGCGCCGTTGCTGACAATCGCCCAGGTAGCAGGGTTCTTGGCAAACAACAACAGTTTCTTCTTGCCGCTGCCCGAAGATGATGCGGCGCCCGCGCCGGACGCACAACATAACGAAACGATAAGCAGGCATGCAAATCCGTTTGATGCGCATGTTGACCTAGTTGTGGAGTTCATTCCTTGACTTACTGACCTGACCGTTTTTCCCAGGCGGCCCAGCTCCCTTTATAATTCCTGGCATCCGGCAAACCGGCCAGTTGATGGGTCGTCCAGACATAGGCCGAACGAACTCCACCCAGACAGTAATACACTACCGGTTTGGAGGTATCAACGCCGTTCTTGGCGAGAAGCTTTTTCAACTCGGAGGAAGGAAGTGGATGGCGGTCCTTGCCGGTAAAGAAATCCTCCCATGGAATATGGATGGCGCCGGGTATTTTGCCTTTTATCCATTCAAAAGTTGAACGTGTATCAACCAAGGAGTAGGCGCCTTTTGCATTTTGAATCTCTTCCGTTGATACGATGTACTGTTGTTTGAGGTCAACCTGGTAACGGACTTTTGGGATGGCCGGTTTTTCAGCTCCTTTTACCAGGGGGAGATTCTGGCTCTTCCATGCCTGAATCCCGCCATTCAAGAGTCGAACGGGCCCTTTGTGACCCAACCAGGTGAAGAGCCACGCGCTGAAACCCTCGCTGCCCCAGCTTGTGTCGGCGTCGCCGTAAATCACCAGCGGTGTTTTTTCATCGATTCCCAACTTGGCTAACGCAACGGCGTATTCATGAGGCGGCAGTGAACTGTACTTTATCCCGTTGGCGTCGGTTCGCGTGTAACTGTCCCAGAAAAACCGGATTGCTCCGGGAATGTGTCCCGCTTCCCACTCCGATGTGGGGCGGGAATCCAGAATGACCCATTTTGGTGTATTTCCCTTCAGCGCGGCCGTTTCGATCAGGGCAAGATCGGCGGCGCAACAGAGTGAAGAGAGCGCCGCGAGGAGCGCCGCCGTAGCCAGTAATCGGACCGGTAAACGGAATCCGTCGAGTTGTCCTTTGAATGTGAATATTCCGAGAATTCGCTGCATACAGTATCTCCCTTTATCCCAAGCTGGACGAGCCGATGATATGGCACCCGTATTTCCAGAATTCTCAGATCATGTTTTAGCGCCCGTACCTGCATTTCAACAGTCCATCCGAAATCCTGGTCGGCCATGTTCAGCCGTTCAAGTGCTCTCCATCCGATGACTCGCATCGGCCCCAGATCACGATAGCGATGCTTCCAGAACAACCTGATTAACCCGGTAGCCAGCAGATGGCCGAATTGCTGCTGGAAACTAAGCGCCCCGCGTTCGACCGGAATTCGCACCCCCAGCACAAAATCCTTCTCCCCTGAAACAACAGGAGCGACCAGTACGGGAAGGCACGCCAACTCATCACTGCCGTCGGCATCGACAAACGCAACAATTTCGGGAGGCTCATCACGCAACGCGGATAATCCGGCCAGACATGCCCTGCCATAGCCCGCCATCGCCTCGTAAACGATCTCCGCTCCATACGCGGCGGCAATTCTGGCGGTACCATCGGTAGAACCATTGTCAACGACCACTACCTTGGTAATCATGGTCGGGATGTTTTTCAGCACTCCCGGCAGGGAGAGCTCTTCATTCCTCGCCGGAATGATCAGGGCTATTCGGGGGGCCGCGATATTCACTCCGCTATGGCCTCGGTAGTTTGATTTCCCTTAAATTTCTTGTAAACCACCGGAAGTAAGGATACGACGACAATCAGTGCGATTCCCAGTAATGCTGTCGGCGAAACCGTCCCCTTGATCAGTCCCAGCAGCGAACTGGAAAAGACAATGAAAGCGATGCAGGCCGGCAGCATGCAGATGAAGGATGTAACGACATACTGAACAAACGAAATTTTTGTTAATCCAAAAGCATAATTGAGAAGATTAAAGGGGAACGCCGGAATCAAGCGGGTAAACGCCACGACCTTCCAACCGTGTCGCGCCACTTCACTGTCAAGCTTCTCCCATTTCGGGCCGGTCAGCTTGGAAGCTATCCAATCACGGGCCACGTAGCGCGCCACCAGAAACGCCAGAGAAGCCCCGATAGTCGAGCCGGCGATGGTATAGACCACACCCCAGAACGGACCAAAAACAATGCCTCCAACGATCGTGATCGGCAGACCGGGCAGAAACAGCACCGGGGCCAGGGCATAGATCAGGATATAAATTGCCGGCGCAAGCGCTCCGTATGAGGCAATCAATGCCTGCAGTTTGTCCTGCTGAAGATACTGAGCGGCTCCCGACAGTTGCACCCCCGCCACGACTGCAATCAGTAGCGTCGGAATAATCAACGGCTTCCAAGGGCGTTTATTTCGCTCTTCCGATCCGGCCACATAGGTTCGTTCTCGTGTCACGGCAAATCCCTCCTTGCGTTTGAAGCTTCTTTTGAGCAGTAGACGGTTCAGATAGGTGATTGGCGCTTTTGCCCCTTTATTCTTGCCGCCGAGCGTCTGTTGTGGCGCAAAAAGTATATCCACCAGATGACTGGTAGGGGTATGGCACTCCAGCGCCTGTACACAGCCGGCGCAGTAGGTGATGATTCTTCTGCCGTTTGCTTCTTTTTTCCTTCTTTCCCCTGATATTTCGGCCAATTCCGGAGCAAAGAGTTTCACGGCGCCGCCTAGTCCACAGCAGAGAGTAGTCGCGCCGGTATGAGGCATCTCCTCTACGGTTAAGCCCTGCCGCTGGAGCAGGGTGCGCACTGCTTTATGTACCGGCTCCGCGTTTCTGATGACGCAAGGGTCATGGACCGTGACCGTGGCGGAAAACTGTTCAGGCGCTGCTTCTCCCGATTCGGCCAACACTTCCCACACAGTGCGCACCGTCAACCCGCGGCCTGCCGTATCGAACATATACTGACAGTTGGGACAGGCGACCAACACCTCTCGTACTCCGTGCCGCAGCAGCCAGGCGTTCATCTCCTCGAACATTGCGTTGGCGTACTGCTCGCGCCCTAATGTCTGGGAGGGTTTCATGCAGCAGTCAAAGACGATTCCCACAGTCGGATCGGCTTGCCGGAGTTGGGAGAAAACCTGTTTGACTCCACCCGGGTGGGCGCCTGAAAGGGAGCAACCGGGGAAAAAGATTGTCGTGCATCCTTGAGGCAAGCGATAGAGAGTGAAACGGCGGGATGTCCCCAGCCGCTCGTATGTCAGCATCGGCTTGTGTTCCGGATATTCACCAAAACCTCGGTCAACCGCCTCACGCCGCATCTCAAGAAACAGTCCGCCCAGATCCAAATTTTCCGGACATACTATTGTACAGAGGCCGCAAAGATCACATTCAAAAGATCGTGAAACCGTTTTGGGATCAGCGGCGTCAATGCCGGCGGCGATAGCCCGCGGCGTGCCCTGTTTCTTTAAGAAAGCACATTCCCGAACACATTTACCGCAATTGGTACAACCGTTTATCGTCGCCGCTATCTGATCATCAAGTCCGGAGCGAACGCTATGATGAATACTGGCGCTCATAACTATCTCCTATGGCGTCTTGAAATAGACAGCCAGGGAATACGTAGCGCCGGCGGCCGTATTCTGGCCGTAAATGGCTGGTACGTAGGACGCTTCAACTCCCCAGTCAGGCGCCGCCTTGTAGCCGACCGTCACGTCGAGTTTGCCAAGATCGTAATTGTTGGTTGCGGTGGGATTACCGCTGCTGTCCAGTTTTTTGCCGTTATCTACGCTTAATGTCCCATCAAGCTTGGCGCGGGTATACAACTTCTTGGTAAGATCAACCCCGAATTCAATCAGATAGCGTACTTCGTCCGAAGGAGCCTCGGCGCGCCAACGATAGCCGATTTCAACATTTCCGTATCCTGGGATCAAAGGATAGAGCGAACGTCCGTAGAGCAACTTGACCTCCATGTCGTACTGGCCGTTGCCAAGCGGTAATGGATCATTTTTTCCATATGGACCGGGAATTTTAAACAGCAGTTGTGACGAAACAATGCCGACCTTTTCACTCTCCAGAAGTTTGTAGCGCAATCCCAGGTCCACATCCCCAAGCCCCTTGGCAATAGCGCGTAGCGCGGTGTCCGTGTTTTCAATCCATTTATACGTCAAGGAGTTGATTACAGTCAGGCTGTCCCAAAGCCCATACTCGAAATAGTTGCTGATGTTGTAATCCGTGAATTTCCCGTTGCCGGGAGTTCTGCCGCGATCTCCTGCCGCATTGAACGTTTCGTTGGAAAAATAATAATTGAAGGCCAGCTTTTCATAGAAGGAATGCTGTTTAGCGGTCCAAGCGCCGGCAAAACCGGACCCAGCGTAAGCGGATACAAGCATGATTGACAGTAGTAACCTGAATGCAATTATTTTCATAATACCTGCCCCTTAGTGCGTAAGGGGTGTTGTGCCGACCACCCCTTACGTGATATTTGCGTTACTGTAACCTGCTATTGTTTAGGGACCACTAACACGTCCATCTCCGGTTACAACCGGATAGAGAGTCGGGTCTTGGATAGACCACTCGTTCCAGGATCCGTCGTAGTTGTAGACGTTGCTGTAACCCAGTGCAAGTTGGATCAGGGTATAGACCCCCGAGCGGAATCCGCCTTCACAGAAGTTGTACACAATTTTTCACACTTTTTTTTATAGATACCTCGCCAGGGAAGGCATGGAGAGATTGAAGTCCCTGTAGCGCCGCTCCCCCATCATAATATCCGTGACTTTTTCACAAAATCGCTGACCATGAACCCTGAAGAGAAGGTTTCGCGGCATGGGATGACCATAAAAG
>Ga0194037_1001844_pt1 | contig 14785 bp, 11 predicted proteins | sample JunL306m_MetaG_FD_148653 | JGI IMG/M metagenome (GOLD analysis project Ga0194037, IMG submission 148653) | Anoxic zone freshwater microbial communities from boreal shield lake in IISD Experimental Lakes Area, Ontario, Canada - Jun2016-L304-6m | ecosystem: Environmental > Aquatic > Freshwater >...
CGGTTGGAATGTTTGCAATTGTATTATGGGATAAAAGCAATAGCGTAATGACGCTTGCTCGCGATCGAATTGGTGAAAAACCGCTTTATTACGGATGGATAGGAAAGGGATCTGAGCAGGCCTTTGTTTTTGGGTCACAGCTCAGGGCGCTTCGTGCTTTCCCGAGGTTTGATAATCCTGTTAATCGAAGTGCACTCGCACTGTATTTTCATTATTGTACTGTTCCAGCGCCTTATTCGATTTATGAGAATATTTTTAAGTTGCAACCGGGTTGTTTTCTCAGGTTTCAAGTCCAGGATTTCGTCAGTCGAAAGATAATGATAGAACCTTACTGGCATTTAACTGATGCTGTTCGTGAGGGTATTGCTGATCCTTTCTATGACGAAATCAAGGCTGTGTCTATGCTGGATGCAACGTTGCGTGAGGCAGTATCAATGCAGGCAGTGGCTGATGTGCCTTTGGGTGCGTTTCTTTCTGGCGGAGTTGATTCTTCCACTCTTGTTGCGCTCATGCAGACACAGTCCGATCGTCCGGTACAGACATTTACGGTTGGATTTGATGATAAGGCCTTTGATGAGTCGACTTATGCATCAGCTGTTGCTCGGCATCTTGGAACAGACCATCATGAGATTCTGGTGCAGGCTAACGATGCTCGCTCAGTGATTCCGCTTCTTCCCGCGATATATGATGAACCGTTTTCAGATAGTTCTCAGATTCCTACATATCTGGTTTGTAAGACTGCACGGGAAAACGTTACAGTGGCTATATCTGGTGATGCAGGTGATGAACTGTTCGGTGGCTATAATCGCTACTTTTGGGCTGAGCGCATTTGGAATCGTGTAGAGTGGCTGCCACCGGCTATGCGTGAGTTATTGGGTCGAGGAGCACAGCAGATAACAGTAGAAGCTTGGGATTCTTTAGGGAGTATGATACCAGGTATCCATAGAGTGGCTCGTCTTGGTGATAAAGCGCATAAAATGGCTCATCGTTTGAAAACGGTAAACAACTTGGACGATCTTTATCGAAGTTTAGTGACCGATTGGCCTGTGAATGTAGAACTGGTTAAGGATGCCCAACGTCTTCCTACCCAGTTGGATAATCATCACCTTGTTGTTGGTCTGACTGAATCTGAGCATCGTATGATGTTGTGGGACACTCTGACCTATTTACCTGACGATATATTAACCAAGGTCGATCGTGCAGCTATGGGGGTAAGCTTGGAGACACGCGTTCCTTTTCTTGACCATCGCGTAGTGGAACTGGCTTGGCACCTACCCCTGAATATGAAAATCAGGGGAGGGCAGGGTAAGTGGGCGTTGCGGCAGGTACTTTATAAGTACGTGCCTCGTAAGCTGATTGAACGGCCAAAAGCTGGGTTTGGAATACCTGTTGGGCAATGGTTACGTGGCCCGCTTCGCGATTGGGCTGAAGCATTGTTGGATGAACGTCGCCTGACCGAAGAGGGTTATCTGAACCCAATGCCTATTCGTGAAGCTTGGCGACAGCACCTGAGTTGCCGCTACGACTGGACCAGCAGGCTTTGGTCGGTGTTGATGTTCCAGGCGTGGCTGGCAAATGAAAGAATACCATCTGGTGGCTAAGGTTCTTATTATAGGTGCGCTGGCTGAGTCGCTGTATAATTTTCGAGGTGATTTAATCAAGTCACTCATTATAGAGGGGCACGAAGTAGTTGTTATGGCTGCTCATGCAAATGATGTAATTCATACTCGTATTGAAGAACTGGGAGTGTTATTCAGACCGTATCCTGTAAAACGAAACGGTATGAATCCATTTCATGATCTGGCTACGATGCTTTCTCTGCGTCGTGCATTCATCGAAATCCATCCAGACATTGTGCTTGCTTATACGATAAAGCCAGTTATTTGGGGAGGATTGGCTTTACGCACTCTTCGTATGCATTTGAAGTTTTATCCATTAATTACAGGATTGGGGCTGGCTTTTCAAGATGGTGGGCTTAAGCAGGATGTTCTTACGGGTCTGGTTATCTTCCTCTACCGTATGGCGCTTGTTCGGGCTGGCCGTGTTATATTCCAGAATGTTGATAACAAACAAGTTTTTATGGACCGACGGATTGTATCTATGCAACGGTGTGAAGTTGTGAGTGGTTCCGGTGTTAATATGTCCTATTTTAGTTTATGTCATTTGCCGGAAGGCGACTTCGTGTTTTTGACTATTGCCCGTTTGTTGGGAGATAAAGGGCTTAGGGAGTATGCTCAAGCTGCTTTGATTGTAAAAAAAAAATATCCTGAAGTTGTTTTCAATGTAGTTGGACCGATAGACCCCTCACCAGACGGCATTACCTTGGCTGAGGTTGATACCTGGCAGATATCGGGTTCAGTGACTTATTTAGGGTCATCGCGTGATGTGCGTCCGTTTATTGAGCGCTGCCATGTTTATGTTTTACCTTCATATCACGAAGGAATGCCTCGTACCGTTTTGGAGGCGATGTCAATGGGACGACCAATTTTGACAACTGATGTTCCTGGGTGCCGAGAAACAGTCATTCAAGGAGAAAATGGTTATCTTGTTCCTGCTCGAAATGTCTCGGCACTGGCTGAGCGAATGATATGGTTTATTGAAAATCAGAAAGAATTGGCTCGTATGGGCTTTAATAGCAGAAAAATAGTCGAAGATCGGTTCGATGTTAAAAGGGTTAATGCTGATATGCTTCATATAATGCGATTACAGTAGGGTATTCATGGTATGAAACGATTTTTTGACCTTATTCTTACTGTTCCAGGTTTTATAGTAATCTCCCCATTATTAGTGGTTCTTGCTCTGTTTGTACGATTATTTATTGGAAGCCCTGTCTTCTTCCCGCAATTGAGGCCAGGTAAAAACGGCCAACCATTTCAATTGTTTAAGTTTCGGACGATGACTGAAGCAAGAGATGCTCATGGTGATTTATTGCCTGATAATAAAAGGATTACATCTTTTGGCAGATTTCTACGTTCAACAAGCTTTGATGAATTTCCGGAACTTATTAATGTTCTTAAAGGCGAGATGAGTCTGGTCGGTCCTCGACCATTGCTTATGGAGTATTTGCCACTCTATTCTCCCGAGCAGAATCGTCGCCATGAAATAAAACCAGGTATTACCGGATGGGCGCAGATAAATGGACGCAATGCAATAAGTTGGGAAGAGAAGTTTAAACTGGATGTCTGGTATGTAGATAATCAGTCGCTATGGTTGGATATTAAGATACTTTGTCTTACTGTATGGAATGTTTTTTTGCGAAAAGATATTAACCATAATGAAACAGAAACGATGCCATTTTTTCTTGGGTCTGGGAATGATTGTTTTCTTCAAAATAATGAATAAAACTAAAAATTAATATTTTTGGAGAAATGAGTAAGCTGATATACCTCACAAGGGGTAATATTCCAATTTCTGGTACTGCTCTATGGTAAAATGAGGGTATATGTTGGTATTTATCTCAAAAGTTCAATATCAATAAGATTACAAACACTTGTATGCGAGAAAATAGTAAGTTTGTTGCTAACCCTTTTAATCAAGGGTATTACACTACTAATGATTTGTTACGCTTTGGATTTAAGAGTGTAGGGGAAAATGTAAGTATTGCAAAAAATTGTACTATTATAGGGCTTGAAAACATAGATATTGGTAGTAATATTAGAATTGATGGAAATGTAGTAATAACCTCATACTCTGGATTCTTATCATTAGGTAATTACATTCATATCGGCGAAGGGTGCTTATTGAGTTGTTCTGGAGGTATAACTCTTTCTGATTTTAGCGGACTTTCGCAAGGGGTAAGAATTTATTCAATTACCGACGATTATTCTGGTTTATCACTTACAAATCCTACTGTTCCCCACAAATATCTTAAATTGAAAGTTGCGCCTGTTCATTTAGGAAAGCACGTAATTATTGGTTCTGGTAGTATAATCTTACCTGGTGTTACTATTGGTGACGGTTCAGCTGTTGGCGCCTTATCACTTGTTACCAAATCACTTCAAGAATGGGGCGTATATTTTGGATCTCCAGTTAAAAGATTGAAGGCTCGTTCTAAAAAATTACTTCAATTAGAGAGGACGTTATTAGAAGAAAAATAGGTATTTGCTATTCATAATCCTGATTTCTGTTGTTTTATTTTGTTCGGAAACGCATTTAAGATTTGTATCGCTTCATTATTGTAACTTTAGTTTGTTATGTTTTTTGAAATGTCAATATGGGAAATAGTTGGTTCAATACTAGTTTTCTTTATTGGATTTGCTGTTGCCACAGGATCTGCTGGATTATTCAAAACAAGTTCAAGAAAAGCAATTACATTGTATCTATGGCATACATCTTTTTGTCTGCTGTATGCATGGTATACGACTGAATATGGAGGGGACTCCACGGGATACTATAACGCTTCTTTGAATGGAAATATAATGTTTTCATTAGGTACGGATGCTGTTAAATATTTGACCATTTTTTTTTCGAATTTCCTGAGGCTTTCATTTCTTGCGACTTCTCTCGCTTATAATATTTTTGGTTTTATCGGAATGGTAGCGTTTGATGCAGCCATTCGGTTTGCCGTACTTAAAAAGAAGCAAAATATACGCCGATTGGCGGCACTTATCATATTTTTGCCATCCCTGAGTTTCTGGTCTTCTGGATTGGGCAAGGACTCATTGGCATTTATGTCGGCAGGTTTAGTTTTATGGGCAGCTCTTGACTTTAACAAAAGAGCTTGGTTAATGCTACCCGCAGTACTGATCATGCTGTTGGTTCGTCCTCACATTGCCGGACTTTTGGTTATGTCATTTGCGGTTTCGATTATTATGCAAAAAAGGGGGTCTGCAATTTTTCGTTTGTTTATTGGTGTTATTGCTATTATCGCGGCTACGGTACTTATACCAATTGGCCTTAAATACTCAAGTTTTGATAGTGCGACAGGTTCCGAAGGTTTGCAGAAGTATGTAGATCAGAGAGCAAAATATAATATGGAAGGCGGTGGTGGTGTAAATATTTCAAATATGCCGCTTCCCCTTCAGGTACTCACATATTTATTTCGTCCACTTCCATTCGAGGCGCATAATTTTGGCTCCTTTGCTTCATCGCTCGACAATATGATTCTGATCTACTTATTTATAGTGGGGATAAAATCAATGCTTAAAACTCGCTATGTATCGAGAGGCGAAAATCGCGTGTTTATGTGGACATATTCGTTTATGAGCTTATTGTTGCTGAGTACTACTACTGCAAACCTCGGAATATCCGTGCGTCAAAAATGGATGTTTACACCGATGCTTATTTTCCTGATGATTTCAGTAATTGGAAAAAGGGAGCGAAGAAAACAGAATTCAAAAAAGCAAAGTTCATTATCAATACATCCGTCAGCTATGCAAATTTCCGAAAACGTTCAATTAGGCAGGGTAATATTGCGAACTGGATCTATACCTGACTTATGATAACTTATGGTTTATTGTATCCGATTATATAACCTTCAGGGCCGTTCTTTTCTTCATCTATCTGTGGTGGTGGGGTTCTAAGTCCAAATTGAGCTGGTCTGGTGCGTTCAAGAAACCACGCACTTGCACGCCAGTCAGTGAGGGAGGCTTCGTTAATGATTTGAATATGCTTATATAAGCCGAATGCCTGAGCTTCCGGTAAGCCATCATACATTTCTCGTTGCAAACTGATCGTGTCATTTTCAGCGTCAGCTTTTCCTTTGTTGTACCAAAGGTAATATGTTTTCCTGCATATGCCAGTAGCTAAGCAGGCGTTATTGATCGTCATCCCCTCGGCAATAAAGCCAAGGAGTTTAGCAATTCTTTTATTGTGCAGTTTCATGATTGTTGTATTATAATTGTATTGTAATAAAATGTAAAAATTATCATAATCATAGTGCAGTTGGATAATAATTGTTTTTGATGTATTGATGGTGTGTTTATGGTGTTTTTTTTAAGTTTTATTTATAGAAAGTGCTTTGAGTGTGTAATTCGTCCAATTTTGTTCCTGAATGCTGCTTGTCAATAAAATTCTTCCAATCTTTTTGCTCCCGTTAGGGTTGAGCTTTTTATTTATGCTCGCTGGCTTGGTTTGGCGTAAAAGGGTGTTGCTATGGTATGGTATTTTGATACTTTGGATATTTAGTATGCCGATTGTAGCCGATCCTATAATGAAGCTTGTTGAGGGGCCAGCGCAAAGAATTCCGCCCAGTGACATACATAAAGCAGATGCTATTATCGTTTTGAGTGGTATGCTCCGTCAGGTTGAAGGAGCCCCTCTTGGTGAGTGGAATGATGCAGTTGATCGCTTTGAAGGGGGTATTGAGCTTTTTAAAGCAGGGAAGGCCCCAGTGATAGTTTTTACTCGAGGGCAGGTTCCATGGGAGCCTAATAATATTCCTGAGGGTGAATTACTTGCCAAAAGGGCTGTAATCCTCGGGCTTACAAAAAAAGCGATCAAGTTAACGGAGAAGGTTGGGAACACTGCTGATGAAGCATTGGCCGCGAGAAAATTGCTGGGTGTTGATAAAGGTGGCAGTGGAAAAAATATTATACTTGTAACCAGTGCGTTTCATATGCGCAGGGCTCTTATGCTGTTTGAAAAGGCAGGATTTAAGGTTATACCTTATAAAGTGGATTTTCAAGTTGATAATACATCAGAATTAACGGTATTAAATTTCTTGCCTCAAGGAGTAGCTCTTGAGAAGTCGGAACGTGCTATGCGAGAAGTAATCGGTTGGGCATTTTATTGGGTCCGAGGATTTTTTTAGTTTTGCGGAAGATTTCATCACTAAAGCTCTTACCCTGTCATTCCGAAACAAAGTGAGGAATCTATGTTGAAGTCCGGGAAACTCAGTTATTACCCAACCGATAATAGAGTTATGATGAAAAGGGTTCAGTGTGTAGTTATGTTTTTTTTCCTGCTGATACTAAATAGTGCTGTACAAGCGGAAGAATACAAGAATGTTGAGGTTCAAAGGTTGCTTACTTCGACAACTGCAAGTAATGGTCAGACATTGACCTATCTTCAAACAACAAAGCCCGAAGTAACTGCTCTTGTTGTCCGAGTCCCCCCGGGTGGCTCAACTGGCTGGCACAAGCATCCGGTGCCGGTCTATGCTTATATGCTTGAAGGGACGCTTAATGTGGAAATGAAGGATGGCAGGACATATATTTTTAAAAAGGGCGAAGCTATTCTGGAGGTTATGAATACTCTGCATAACGGGTATAATTCAGGCAGCGAAACAGCAACTCTTGTGGTGTTTTATACAGGTGCTGTCGGCGTGCCGAATGTTGTCAAGGAGAGTAGTGTTACATCAGTTCCAGCTCTGCCTTGAATGGATAATTGTCATACAAACATGCTGGAATGGAGCCAGATATTTTGAATGCTGAACTTTCCTTATCTCCTTCAATTGAATCCAGCAACAATGCCTCCCTTTTCGATACACTTCGCAAAGTATTCGGGTTTCGTGAGTTTCGACCTAATCAGGAACAGATTGTCAGAGCAATCCTTGAAAAAAGGGATGTCTTTGCAGTAATGCCGACTGGTGGCGGAAAATCACTCTGTTACCAGCTTCCCGCCGTAATGTTGCCTGGAACCTGCATCGTGATCAGCCCCCTTATTTCGCTCATGAAAGACCAGGTGGATGGGGCACGGGCCAATGGTATTCGTGCAGCGTTTCTTAACAGTTCACTTTCGTTTGAAGAGCGTGAAAGGGTGATGCATGACCTGCTTTCCAACTCCCTTGATCTCCTCTATGTCGCGCCCGAACGGTTTACCCTCGACCAGTTCAGAGATATGCTCGCGCAGGTGAAGATCAGTATGGCGGTGATCGATGAAGCCCACTGCATCTCAGAATGGGGACACGATTTCCGCCCAGACTACCTCTCGCTGTCTGCTCTGGTTACCCTCTTTCCCAATCTCCCCATCGCTGCATTTACTGCAACAGCGACTCACCTGGTACAGAAGGACATTCTCGATAAACTTGCTCTTCGCAATCCCCACCTTGTCAGGGCCTCATTTGACCGCCCAAACCTTTCCTACGACGTCCGTTTCAAAGAAAAAGTCGATGTTCAGCTTGTTTCGCTGTTAAAAAAATATGCTGGCAAGGCTGGTATTATCTACCGTACCAGTCGCAAGAGTGTTGACGAGACGGCCGCCATGCTTCAGTCTAAAGGATTTCGTACTCTTCCATACCATGCCGGTCTCAGTGACGATAATCGTAAGCGCAATCAGGAAGCATTTATTCGAGATGAAGTGGATGTCATTGTGGCTACCATTGCATTCGGCATGGGTATCGACAAATCCAATATCCGTTTTGTGATCCATGCCGATCTCCCCAAAAGCATAGAGAACTACTATCAGGAAACTGGCAGGGCAGGTCGTGATGGTGAACTTGCTCATTGCACGCTTCTTTACGCACAGGGAGATATAAGCAAATTGCGTTTTTTTGTCGACGCAATGCTTGACGAAACTGAACGGAAAAGGTCGCTTGATGCTCTCGCAAAAGTTGTCTCATTCGCATCAACATCAGTTTGCCGCCGCAGAACCTTGTTGGACTACTTTGGAGAACACTACGCGCATGACAACTGTAAATCCTGCGACATCTGCCTTGGCACCAGAGAAGTTGTTGACTCAACCCGTGATGCTCAGATGCTTCTCTCAGCCATTGTCCGTACCGAAGAACGGTTTGGAGCGATGCATATTGTAGATATTGTCATGGGAGCAAATAACCAGAAAATCCGTGACTTTGGTCACGACCGCTTGAAAACTTATGGAGTAGGTAAAGGGCAGAGCAAAAAATACTGGCGTCAGCTCATTGATGAACTTCTGGCTCAAAAGGTTATAGAGAAATCAGAAGGCCTCTATCCCACGCTCATTCTTCTTCCAAAAGCGGTACAGGTTTTAAAAAATGAAGAGAGCATTAACGTTATACGGGTTGTGGATAAGAAGAAAGAAAAAGAGTTATACGGAACACTCGATACTTCAGAGGTTGCCTACGATCAGGAACTTTTCGAACTACTCAGGACTCTCCGTAAACAGATAGCAAACGAGCAGGGGATACCGCCCTACGTGGTTTTTTCAGATCGCTCCCTCCATGATATGGCAACACTCCTTCCCCGCACCGCTGAAACAATGCTTTCTGTTTCGGGAGTAGGAGAAGTCAAACTCGAACGATATGGTCGTCAGTTTTTACGCTTGATTGACCGATACTGTTTCGACCACCCAGAACGAACATTGTAAAAGCACAATAATATCTTGTTGAGTAATATCTCTATCTTGATGAAATGAAAAGGTTCCCCATATAATAAAATCTCTATTCATATATTAAATTGTACTCCTTTGATTCAAAGGCCAAGATGCCCTGTTCTGATGTGTTAGGTTAGAACAGGGTTTTTAGTAATGATTGTAATACGTTAATATTTATATGCAGCTTACAGCAAAACTCATCGCTATCCTTCCTGAACAGAGTGGTGCGGGAAAAAATGGACCATGGAAAAAACAGGACATTATCGTTGAAACTGACGGTCAATACCCGAAGAAGGTTTGTATCTCTTTATGGGGCGAGAAGTTTGACCGAAACATACTTAGGGTGGGAAACCGACTTTCGATCTCTTGTGATATTGAAAGCCGGGAGTTTAATGGCAAATGGTATACCGATGTCAAGGCTTGGAAAGTTGAGTCTGTCAATGATTCTTCATCATCTCAACCTCAGCACGAAGAATCATATAGCCCCCCAGTTTTTCAGCATGAAGGTGGCAGTGTCATTGCTGATGATGACTGTCCTTTTTGAACAGACGGAGTCACTATGAGACTTTCCAGCAGGATTGCGCTCGTCACAGGAGCGGCAGGAGGCATAGGCAGGGCAACAGCTCTCTGTTTTTCCGGAGAGGGGGCAACGGTGATTGTAAGTGATATCAATACTATGGGATGCTCTGAAACACTTGGGCTCATTGAACGCTCTGGTGGAAATGCCATTTCTTTTCCAGCCGATGTAACGAATGAGGATGAAATCAAGTTACTGTATAAACAGATAACAGATAGATTCGGCAAACTGGATATTGTAGTCAATATCGCCGGTGGGGACTGTGAACCCGCTTCAGACGTTGAAAACATAGATTATGAAAACATGAGTGCTAATCTTGACCTTAACCTGAAATCCTGTATCATCTCCTGCAGGGAGGCAGCGCGAGTCATGAAGCCTCAAGGTTACGGCAAGATTGTAAATATGAGTTCGCTGGTGTATCGGGGGAGTCCGAATCAGTTTTCCTATTCCGCAGCTAAAGGTGGCATTTATGCATTTACCCGATCACTTGCGATGTCCCTTGGCCGTTATGGAATAACCGTTAATGCACTTGCCCCCTCTCTTGTGGAAGTCCCCGCTTTTGTAAAGGCTCTGGGATCCGAACGCTGGGAAAAGCTCCGTCAGGATTGCGCCGATCGTTATCCTCTTGGGAGGGTTGCAATGCCTGACGATGTTGCCCGATGCGCGCTTTTTCTGGCATCTGATGATGCTGCATTTATTACCGGCCAGATCATAGAAATTTCAGGCGGTGCAAGACTGTGAAAGATAAAACAGTTTTGATTGATTCACGGGTTAACGATAACCCGAGATAACTAACATTCTTTTTATATCAAATGACGATAAGAACAAGCCCCGATTTGGTTAAACCAATAACGAGCTCCCCGCACGAAATTCCTTTTAATTATACGTCCGCAGGTGACCGACAGGCAATATCGTTTCTGCTTGGGCCGAATATTGTCCGGATGCTCGACGAACTGCGCGATCTTAGGGTTACTGGCAGATCCGCACGCCTGCTTATGGGTATTATCGGTGAAATCCTTATTCACCGTCGCAATCCTTACCTCTTTCAGGAACTTGTTGATTCTGCAGTTCGTCGCCGCCGTCTTTTTGAAAGGGCAACGCATGAGCTTGATACCATTTCTGAAATGGCAAACGGGGAAATCCGGGTTTCAAATATTGTAGCAGCAGTGCGTGAACAACTTGATCGATTCCGTTCCGCTGTTGAGAATACCCCTGAACTTCGCCGCCGTATGAAACGGGAACTGGGAGCGGTTGTAGGTGTTAAGAATGTTCTTTTTGATCCATTTTCTCTTGCAGCTCACGCGACCGATGCTACTGACTGGCGCCTTCACCTTCCTGCAGCTGTTGTTACCCCCGACATGGAATCCCAGGTTGCACCGCTGATTACAGCCATTGCCGCACTTGGGCTCAATATTATTCCACGAGGTGCCGGTACAGGACTTACCGGTGGGGCAGTACCGCTAAGGTCGAGGTGTGTGGTTATCAATATGGAAAAATTGAACCATATACGGGGAATCTCAGTTCGTGATTTTCAGCTTGAAAACGGACAGATATCTCAAGCTTCCGTGATTGACGTTGAGGCAGGAGTTGTTACGGAAAAAGCCATGGAGGAGGCCGATGAGCACGGTCTTGTGTTCGCGACCGATCCCACCAGTGAATGGTCCTGCACTATTGGAGGCAATATCGCTGAAAATGCCGGTGGAAAGATGGCTGTGCGTTGGGGTACCTGTATTGATAATCTCCTTGAGTGGCGTATGGCGATGCCCTCAGGCGAAAACTGGACGGTAAAGCGCGTTGATCACCGGCTCCGGAAAATCCTTCATGAGGATACCGTAATCTTCGAGGTTTGGAACCAGTCCGGCAAGCGAATAGATCGCATTGAGTTGCTCGGCACCGATATCCGCAAAAAAGGATTGTGGAAGGACATTACCAATAAGGCTCTAGGTGGCGTTCCTGGACTTCAGAAGGAGGGGACTGACGGAGTAATCACTTCAGCAGTGTTTGTTCTTTATCCCAGATATCCAGAAAAACGGACACTCTGCCTTGAGTTTTTCGGTCCTGATATGGACGAAGCAAGCCGGGTGATTCTTGAGCTTTCAAAAATATTCCCCCTCTATTCCGAAAATCGGGAAGCCCTTCTTGCGCTTGAGCATTTTGATGATGAATATATTCGAGCTATCGACTACAAAGTCAAGGCTCCTCTGGCACAGATACCGAAAGCTGTTCTCCTTATCGATATAGCCGGCAATACTCCCGCAGAGGTGCAGAGCGGTGTTGAACGGGTCGAACGTCTGCTTAAGCCCCACCCGAACACCATGATGTTTCTTGCCAGAGATAATGCGGACGCTGCTCGTTTTTGGGCGGATCGTAAAAAGCTTGGAGCTATTGCCCGACGCACGAATGCCTTCAAGCTCAACGAAGATATTGTTATACCTCTCGAAGCGCTTGCCGGATTTGCTCGATTTATTGCTGAACTCAATATTACTGAGGAACGTTACGCTCAGCACCGTTTTGTAGAACGTACACGCAATATTTTTGCAACCATCAAAGTTAACGGCGATGGTGGCCGGTTTGCCTCAAAAATTCCCGCAGGACTTGAGCTTTGCCGTCTCTTTGACGAAAAGATTCTTCTTGCGCCCGAAGAGTCTCTGCGCTCACTGGAAATCATACAGGAACTAAGTAATGAACTTGGAGAGCTGGTACAGGGATATCCTGCGATACATTCGGCATTTGAAGACGCCTATAAATATGTACGCAACAGGCGAATAGTACTGGCAACTCATATGCATGCCGGAGATGGGAACGTTCATGTGAACGTCCCGGTTCTTTCCAACGACAGACCAATGCTTGAACGGGCAGACAAGGTGATCGACAATGTCATGGAAAAGGTAGTCTCGCTTGGGGGAGTAGTATCTGGCGAGCACGGCATTGGTGTCACCAAGTTGAAGTACCTTGATCCATCTATAGTAGAGGAACTTTCCCGTTATCGTCGCAAGGTCGACCCGAAAGGGATAATGAACCCCGGTAAACTCGACGATTATGCAGCGCTTGATCATATCTTCACGCCCTCCTTCAATTTGCTCGAACTCGAAGCCCATATTCTCAGGCGTGCCCAAATTGAAGAACTTTCAAAAAAGGTTGATTACTGCATTCGTTGCGGTAAATGCAAAACCGATTGCTGTGTTTACTATCCCGCCCGAGGAATGTTTTACCATCCTCGCAACAAAAATCTTGCGATTGGATCCTTGATCGAGGCACTTCTTTTTGATGCTCAGCGTGAACGCACAACTGACTTCGCCCTTTTAAAATGGCTTGAAGAGGTAGCTGATCACTGCACGATCTGCCATAAATGCCTTAAACCCTGCCCAGTCGATATTGATACTGGCGAAGTCTCGGTACTTGAGCGTGAAATCCTTTCAGAATGGGGGTACAAGCACTCATCACCACTTACAGAACTGACCCTGCAGTACCTCGACAGTCGTTCGCCAGCTTTCAATGCTATTTTCCGCAAGACAGTCCTCCGGATAGGCGGGGCCGTTCAACGGGCAAGTAACAGAATCTCCGCCCCACTGCAGCCGGAAAATGATCCGCCATCTCTTTATCCGCTCAGGCTTCTTCGCTCGCCAGTACCGCCAGTACCCGAAGAAACCTTGCGTGATATACTGCCAGAATGCGGGCCCGACCAAGTGATTGTTTTCGAGCCTTCAGGTGAAGTAAAAAGCAACGTTTTTTATTTTCCTGGTTGTGGATCTGAGCGCATGAACTCTTCAATCTCTATGGCGGCAATTCATGTGCTGCTTGAGCTTGGTGTAAGAGTAGTGCTTCCCCCTCCGTTTCTCTGCTGTGGTTTTCCGGCTCATGTCAATGCAAAAACCGACCAGTATTCCAGCATAGTGCTTCGCAACACGGTAATGTTCAGCCAGATCAGAGAGATGTTTTCCTACCTTGATTTTGATGCCTGCGTGGTGACATGCGGCACCTGTATGGAAGGTCTTGATGCTATTGAAACAGGCAAACTGTTTGGTGGAAAAATTATTGACATTGCAGCCTACGCCCTTGATAAAGGACTGAAACTCGATAGTAGGGTAGATTACCTTTACCATGCTCCATGTCACGATTCCCTTTCAGGCAAAGCACCTCAAACCCTTCGCAATCTTGGTATTTCTGGCAATGTCACGGCAGTTCCGCATTGCTGTTCCGAGGCAGGCACGCTCGCTCTTTCTCGTCCTGATATTACCGATTCCATGCTGCATCGTAAAAGGGAATCTATCTTGGAGGTGATGCACGGTAAAAAGAAGGCAGTCCTATTGACCAACTGTCCCTCCTGCGTACAAGGGCTTGGACGAAACCTTGATCTTGGTGTTGAGCCCCGTCATATCGTGGTTGAGTTAGCCGAACAACAATCTGGCGCAGAGTGGATGGACCTCATAAGAAAACAAGGCTCAAAAGGATCTGTGGTAAGTTTTTAGTCTTATTAATCGACCGCTCTCGGGACATATAATTTCAATATTATTCCTTCATTGCGTACATTTTAAACGTAATAATTTTAAATGCAATCATATCCGGGTTAGTTGTCAAGAAAGTTTCATCAGACTGAACAAACCTTTTAACGGGAGAAATGCTATGAGAAAAACAATCTGGCTGGCAGCAGGAATTGCAGGAATGTTTTTAGGAAATCCGCAAGGTGATGCTCATGCGGGCGTTGGTCTTCCGATGGTATTTGGATATAGACCATCATTTGTCATCGAAACACGACCGAGTTTTGTTTATCTCGAAGATCAGGGATTTGCAGTTTCCTATGGGAGCCCTTATGATATCGTTTACTATGGCGATATTTATTATCTCTACAGTGATGGCGCCTGGTACCGCGCTTCAGATTATTGGGGCCCGTGGATCAGGATACGCGATCGTTATATTCCCTACAGGATAAGAAGATATAGCTGGGATGATTTAAGAAGGTACCGCGATGTTGAGTAT
>Ga0194037_1001845_pt1 | contig 14782 bp, 16 predicted proteins | sample JunL306m_MetaG_FD_148653 | JGI IMG/M metagenome (GOLD analysis project Ga0194037, IMG submission 148653) | Anoxic zone freshwater microbial communities from boreal shield lake in IISD Experimental Lakes Area, Ontario, Canada - Jun2016-L304-6m | ecosystem: Environmental > Aquatic > Freshwater >...
GTATTGGGATTCGACTGCGAGACTGCGGGCAATGGAGCAGGGGCCTGCGCCCGAATCGGGAGTGCGAGCTGAAGCAATATCACCCCCATAATTACGCGCGGGGTTATAGCTAAAAAAAGAGGGGCGCAAAGGCCGGCGCGACGGCGATAATGACTCATGGATCCAGACCAGCCTTATTATACGAATCGACCATGACTGACTCTCGCTTAAACAACCTTCGTAGCTGGCTACAAGCCCTAGAGCCTAGCTGGCAATTAGATCTAGACACTTTGGCTCCAGCCTCAGCAGATGCGAGCTTTAGACGCTATTTCCGTATTGCGTCCCAAAAGCCTAATTTTGGGACTCTTGTTGTGATGGATGCACCCCCTCAGTACGAACCTTTAGATGCGTTTATTCGGGTTGATTTATTACTCTCTGCTGCCGGATTAAATGTTCCAAAAATACTCGAACAAAATATTGCAGATGGCTTTCTTTTATTAAATGATTTAGGTACTAAAACCTATCTTGCGGAACTCAATAGTGAAAGCGCAGATCATCTATATCAAGATGCGACCCGTGCCTTAGTGCAAATGCAATTAGCTAGTAAACCGAATGTATTACCAAACTATGATCAAACCCTATTGCAAAGAGAATTAGATCTGTTCCCCGAATGGTATTTGAAGAAACATCTGAATATTCAACTAAGTGACCTGCAGCAATCCCAGCTCAATCAATCTTTTAAATTCATTATTGAAAACAATCTAGCGCAAGCAAAGGTCTATGTTCATCGGGATTACCATTCGCGCAACTTAATGGTGACTGAAAAAAATAATCCGGGCGTGATCGATTTTCAAGATGCCGTTTATGGCCCAATTACTTACGATGCTGCCTCTTTATGGCGCGATGCCTATATCGCATGGCCTGAAGAACGCGTGATTGATTGGGTTGTTAAATTCTGGGAAGAGGGTCGTAAAGCTAAGCTACCAATGCCAGATGATTTTGGTCAGTTCTATCGTGATTTTGAGTGGATGGGCTTACAGCGCCATCTAAAAGTTCTAGGTATTTTTTCAAGGCTATTTCATCGTGACGGCAAAGATGGCTACCTCAAAGATATCCCCTTAGTATTGGAATATGCTATTGCTACCGCTAATCGCTATATTGAACTGAAACCATTGGCACGCATCTTGGAGTCAACCCGCCAAAGCAAAGAATGATGAACAAGATCAATCCTATTCCTTGTTTCCTACTTGCAGCCGGTAGAGGTGAGAGGATGCGTCCACTCACTGATAGCTTACCTAAGCCCCTATTAACTATTCAAAATAAATCATTATTAGCATGGCATCTTGAGGGTATTGCCAAGTCAGGCATCCAAAAGGTTGTCATTAACCATGCATGGCTTGGAGAAAAAATTGAACAGAGTCTAGGAGATGGCCATCAATTTGGTTTAGATATTCAATACTCGCCTGAGGCTACTGCCCTAGAAACTGCTGGGGGTATCTGTAAAGCTCTCCCCTTACTTTGCCCCGAAGATTATTTTTTAGCAATTAATGGCGATGTTTTTACCCCAAACCTACCTATCAAAATACTTTTAGAAGTTGTTTCGAAACTGCAAAATGACCCTGGTAGACCATTGGCCCACCTTTTAATGGTCCCAAACCCAGTCCAACACCTCAATGGAGACTTCTATCTTAAAGACTTCATAGTTAGCGATGAATCATCAATGGGCGCAGAAAAACTCACTTTTTCGGGGATCGGCATCTATCACAAGGATCTCTTTAGAGGGCTAGAAATAGGCGTCTCTGCCAAACTGGCACCCCTGCTAAAGGAAGCTATGACGCAAAATAAAGTGTCTGGTGAAAAATATACCGGTCCATGGCACGATGTAGGGACTCCACAACGCTTACAAGAGCTCAATGCAGCTTATGAATAACAAGATCTATCAAGAACGCAGAAATACACTAGCAAAAAAAATCTACGCCAAATCTGGTGGCGGTATTGCAGTCATATCTACTGCGCCTGAGCTAGCCCGTAATCGTGATAGCGAATTTCCCTATCGCCATGACAGTGATTTCTTTTACTTAACTGGCTTTGAAGAGCCGGGTGCAACCTTGGTAATGGAAATAAAAAGCGGCGGCAAAAACTATGAACTTCAATCCCATTTATTTTGCAGACCAAAAGATCCTGAACGTGAAATTTGGGATGGTATTCGTCTTGGGCCTGAGGCAGCACCAACAGCGCTTGGTATTGAATACGCACACAGTAATCATGAACTTGATCGCAAACTAGGCGAGCTACTAGCTGCTCAAGATGCTATTTATATCCGCTTGGCTGAGAGTGCAGAAGCAGATCGTCGCTTACGTCATTGGATGAAGCAAGTCCGAGTTCAGGCACGTTCTGGTATTAACCCACCATCAGAACTCCATGATGTTGAAACACTCATTCATGAGATGCGTCTCTTTAAGGACGCGAATGAAATTGATACGATGCGTCGTGCTGCAGCCATCTCTGCGCGCGCCCATATTCGGGCGATGCAAATGTGCAAACCTGGTATTCGTGAATATCAACTTGAAGCAGAATTACTACATGAGTTCCGCAATAGTGGCGCGCAAAGTGTTGCCTATAACAGCATTGTTGCAGGTGGTGCCAACTCTTGCATCTTGCACTACCGCGCCGGTTCAACAGAATTACGTAGTGGTGAACTTTGCTTAATTGATGCAGGTTGCGAGCTAGATGGATATGCATCCGACATCACACGTACTTTTCCAGTCAGTGGAAAATTTACAGGTCCTCAGCGCGCGCTCTACGACATCACTCTGGCTGCCCAAGAGGCAGCAATTGCAATGACCAAGCCAGGTAATACTTTTATACAGCCTCACGATGCGGCGCTCAAAGTGCTTACCCAAGGATTACTTGATGAAAAGCTGCTCAAACTTTCCGAGCTGGGCTCGCTAGAGAATGCAATTGAAACTGGTGCTTATCGTCGCTTCTATATGCACCGGACTTCACACTGGCTAGGTATGGATGTGCACGATGTTGGCTCTTATCGTGAAGAGACTGCAAGCCTCCTGAAAGAAGAAAAGCCTTGGCGTATCTTGAAAGCCGGCATGGTCATTACGGTAGAGCCAGGCCTATATATCAGGCCTGCTGATGATATTGATGAGGCTTTCTGGAATATTGGGATTCGTATTGAGGATGACGCGGTCGTCAATGAATCTGGCTGCGAATTAATCTCTCGTGGTGTACCAGTTAAGGCAGATGAAATAGAAGCAACTATGAAGAATGCTTAAATTTAAATTATGAGTGAGCTTAGTTGTGACGTCTTAATTCATGGAGGAGGGCCGGTTGGCCTTGCTTGCGCTGCCTGGATCCTGCAAAAGTTTCCAGATACAAAACTGACACTAATTGATCGCAACCCAGTCGATGATGCTGATCTGGCTGCAGCCGATAGTCGAGGTATCGCGCTATCTCATGGCAGCAAACTCCTACTCGATACTATTCATGCTTGGCCTACTGAAAGCGCTGATATTCATCGTGTACATGTTTCACAGGCAGGTCGCTTTGGTCGTGCACTGATGACGCGGGAAGAGCTCAATCAAGACGCCTTGGGGCACATCATTCGCTATCGCGATATTCATGTCACATTACGCAAAGCGCTAAGAGTAATCCAGGCTAAGAGTCCTCATTTTGTTTGGCAGCACGTCAATAAAGAAGGGGCGCCAGTCAGCAGCCATTCTCAATGTATCGTGCATGCCGAGGGCGGTCTATTCACAAAACAGGATTGGGTTGAATCTGGTCGCGACTATGGACAATCAGCCTTAGTAGGTTTAATTGAAGTAGAAAACGCAGCACCCCACCAGGCTTGGGAACGCTTTACGTCTGAAGGGCCATTGGCAGTTTTACCAAGTCATTACGGTCCTCACATTTTGAACATGGTGTGGTGTGGATCACCTGAGTCTTCGCAATATCGTCTCCAATTAAGTGATGCTGATTTTCTAAAATCATTGCAAAGTGAGTTTGGCTCACGTATCGGGCGCTTTTTGAAAATTCAAGATCGTCGCTTATATGAGCTAGGCCTTAACTATCGAAAAGAAATTACTAAAGATAATGAAGTATGGATTGGTAATGCTGCGCAAACTTTGCACCCAGTGGCGGGGCAAGGACTGAACCTAGGATTGCGTGATGCTTTCTTACTTGCTGAAAAATTGGTTGGGGTATTTTCAGGAGCGCCAGAAAACCAAACTACAGCAAATATTCAAAGTGCATTGGAAGGTTATGCTCAAAGTCGTAAAGTAGATCGCACCACTACTATTGGTCTAACAGACTTCATGGCAAGAGTATTTACCTCCAATCTAGCTCCCATTGTTGTAGCCCGTGGATTGGCTTTATCAGCGCTACAGTGGTTTCCACCGATAAAGACAGCCTTGGCACGCCAGATGATGTTTGGCAGGCGCTAAGGGTCTCTAATAAGTCCCTCAATTGATGCCCAAGTAATTTGGGTTGAAGTAAATAATCTGCCTAAAAAATAGGCATATTTAGATCTCTTTGTGCTAAAGTGTCATGCTTCCTGCAAGACTCTGACTACACCAAGCAAAACAAATGAAGATCGGTCCTCACCTCCTTGCAAATAGACTATTTGTGGCTCCTATGGCTGGAGTTACTGACCGTCCATTTAGGCAACTTTGCAAGAAATTAGGTGCTGGCTATGCCGTCTCAGAAATGGTGGCCTCCAATGCCTTGCTTTGGAATAGCGAAAAGACTCAACGTCGCGCCAACCATGTTGGTGAATTTAAACCGATCGCTGTGCAAATTGCAGGCGCAGATCCTGTCATGATGGCTGCAGCGGCAAAAATGAATGTAGACCACGGTGCGCAAATTATTGATATCAATATGGGCTGCCCAGCGAAAAAAGTGTGTAACGTCGCTGCAGGGTCAGCTCTATTGCGCGATGAACCTCTTGTTCAACGCATTCTCGAGGCGGTAGTACAGGCTGTAGGGGTTGGTCCTGATGCTGTTCCAGTGACATTGAAAATTCGGACGGGTTGGGATCGAGAACATAAGAATGCAATCGAAATTGCACATCTTGCAGAAAACTCTGGCATCTCCATGCTTACCGTTCATGGCCGCACTAAAGCTGATCTATATCACGGCGAAGCTGAATATGAAACGATTACTGCCGTAAAAAATAGTGTGCGTATACCAGTAGTTGCCAATGGTGATATCAACAGCCCAGAAAAAGCAAAAGCCATATTAAAAATTACTGGTGCTGATGCCATCATGATTGGTCGAGCTGCTCAAGGACGCCCATGGATATTCCGAGAAATTAATCACTACCTGGAAACTGGTGGTAAGTTACCCACCCCTGAAATCAATGAGATTCAGGCCATCATGAATGCTCACCTTCTTGACCACTACGAGTTTTATGGTGAATACATTGGCCTACGTACAGCCCGTAAACATATTGGCTGGTATTGCAAGGGTTTACGTGATTCGCATGCATTTCGTCAACGCATGAATACTGCCGATGATTGCAAAACTCAATTACAAATGGTCAATGATTATTTTGATGAGATGAAATCTCATTCAGACCGTTTACTTTTCTTAGAAGCAGCTTAGTTGCATCTTAATTATTTTCGTTTTTTAAATTTGAACATTTATGACTAATAAGCACCCTATTACTGAATGTATTGAAACGCAATTGCAAGGTTACCTAAATGACCTCAAAGGCACACCTCCGACAGATATCTACCAAATGGTATTGGCTGTGGTTGAGAAACCCATACTGGAGCTGGTCATGCAACATGCCAAGCAGAATCAATCTTTGGCGGCTCAATATCTCGGCATTAATCGCAATACCTTGCACAAAAAACTCGTAGAACACAAACTACTTAAATAAGTAAAACTATGATCCGTACAGCCCTACTCTCCGTCTCCGATAAAAATGGCATTGTGTCTTTTGCTAAAGCCCTTCATGATCAAGGCATTCAGTTAATTTCTACCGGCGGCACCGCAAAACTCTTGGCTGAAAATAATCTGCCTGTAGTAGAAGTTTCTTCTTTGACTAAGTTTCCTGAGATGTTAGATGGACGAGTGAAGACACTTCACCCGATGGTTCATGGTGGATTATTAGCGCGCAGAGACTTCCCTGAACATATGGCAGCGCTTAAAGAGCATGGCATCGATACGATCGATATGTTGGTAATCAATCTTTACCCTTTTAATGAAACGGTTGCCAAGGAAAAATGTTCATTTGAAGATGCGGTGGAGAACATTGACATCGGTGGCCCAGCCATGTTGCGTGCTGCTGCCAAAAATCATCAAGATGTAACCGTCTTAATCTCTCCTGATGATTACGAGCCAGTATTGGCGGAAATGAAAGCCAATAAAAATACTGTTTCATACAAAACCAACTTAGCTTTAGCTAAAAAAGTTTTTGCACATACTGCGCAATACGATGGTGCAATCGCCAACTATCTCTCTGCATTAGGTAATGACTTGGATCACAAAACCCGCTCTGTTTATCCAGAGACTCTGCACCTTGCCTTTGAAAAAGTCCAAGAGATGCGTTACGGTGAGAATCCACATCAATCTGCAGCATTCTACAAAGACATCTGCCCAGTAGATGGTGCACTCGCTAATTACAAACAACTGCAAGGTAAAGAGCTCTCCTATAACAACATTGCTGATGCTGACTCTGCTTGGGAATGCGTTAAGAGTTTTACTGGTAATACTGGTGGAGCTGCAGCCTGCGTCATCATTAAGCATGCCAACCCTTGTGGTGTAGCTGTTGGCGCCAATCCGCTGGAAGCGTACCAGAAGGCTTTCAAAACCGATCCAAGTTCAGCCTTTGGCGGCATCATTGCCTTTAATGTATCGTGCGATGGCGTTGCTGCCCAAGAGATCTCCAAACAATTCGTGGAAGTATTAATTGCTCCTAGCTTTAGTGACGAAGCAAAAGCCATTTTTGCGACAAAACAAAATGTGCGCCTTTTGGAGATCTCATTAGGTACCGCGTTTAATGCTTTTGATTTCAAACGTGTTGGTGGTGGCTTGCTTGTGCAGTCACCCGATGCGAAGAATGTTCTCCAAAACGAGATTCGTGTTGTGAGTCAAAGACAGCCTACTCCTAGCGAAATGAACGATATGATGTTCGCTTGGCGTGTTGCCAAGTTTGTGAAATCCAATGCGATCGTATATTGTGCTAATGGCATGACCTTAGGCATTGGTGCTGGCCAAATGAGTCGAGTCGACTCTGCCCGTATGGCTAGCATTAAAGCTGAAAATGCTGGCTTAAGCCTGAAGGGCTCAGCAGTTGCAAGTGATGCCTTCTTCCCATTTCGTGATGGCTTAGATGTTGTCGTCAATGGTGGTGCAAGCTGTGCAATTCAACCCGGTGGCAGCATGCGTGATGAAGAAATCATCGCAGCAGCTAATGAACATGGTATTGCAATGGTCTTTACTGGCACGCGTCACTTCCGTCACTAAGCAACAGAAAAAAGATTAGGAAATATTAAGCTCCCATGCGCTGGATTGGAATCGACCCAGGTTTACGTACTACTGGCTTTGGTGTCATTGATGTTGATGGCCAAAAACTCACTTACGTCGCCTCTGGGACAATTGAGAGTGGAGATCCAGCTAAAGGTTTACCAGAGCGTTTGGGCGCCCTCTATGCCGGCGTAAAGGAAGTACTAGATACCTACAAACCAGAGTCTGCTGCGATTGAAGAAGTGTTCTTGAATGTCAATCCACGCTCAACCTTAATGCTCGGTCAAGCTAGGGGTGCGGTGATTGCTGCACTAGTATCTGCAAAACTACCGGTTGCCGAATATAGTGCTTTAAGGGTGAAGCAAGCCATTGTGGGTACGGGCCGCGCTGCCAAGCCCCAAGTGCAAGAAATGGTTAAACGCTTACTAAAACTGAATCGCGCCCCAGGGCCAGATGCCTCAGATGCTTTAGGTGTCGCTATCTGCGCCGCTCATCATGTACAAGTTCCGAAAGCCATCACTGCAGCATTGGCTCCCAAGAAACGTAGCAAGTAAAAATACACATCACAGGTTAAGATCTTTATATGATTGGTCGCATTCAAGGAATCCTCGTTTCAGTTCACCCTCCAAGGCTCTTGGTTGATTGCCAAGGCATTGGATATGAGGTGGATGTTCCAATGAGTACCTTGTACCAACTACCCCAAGCAGGTGAAAAAATTACTCTCCTCACCCACTTCCAAGTGCGCGAGGATGCGCAACAACTTTTTGGCTTCGCTACTGAGACTGAGCGCGAAGCATTTAGGCAACTGATTAAGATCAGTGGTGTTGGCTCTCGAACAGCGTTAGCCGTTCTATCCGGCATGAGTGTGAACGAACTAGCTCAAGCGATTACCCTGCAGGAAGCGAGTCGCCTGACCCAAGTGCCTGGTATTGGTAAGAAAACTGCTGAGCGTCTCTGTCTAGAGCTTAAAGGGAAGTTAGCCCCAGATCTTGGTATCACTGCCGGGGGCAAGCCTCAAGCTATTGAAGCCAGTAGTGAGGTATTACAAGCACTCTTGGCTCTTGGCTATTCAGAAAAAGAGGCGCTCTTGGCCCTCAAACAAATCCCTCCAGACACCTCGGTCTCTGATGGCATACGAATGGGCTTGAAGTATCTATCTAAGCCCTAAGTAGATAAACACCACTACACTTGCAGTATGGCAATTCATACCGACGACCTAAGCGCTATTCCTGAAGATTTACCGGAAGGTAATGACCGTATTGTGAGTGGTGGAGCAGGCAATTCTGAAGCCATCTTTGAAAGAGCACTTCGCCCTAAACAGCTCGATGAGTATGTTGGTCAAACGAAGGTAAGGGCACAACTAGAGATTTTCATCAGCGCCACCAGAGCTCGCCAAGAAGCGCTAGATCATGTTCTGCTTTTTGGGCCTCCTGGACTTGGAAAGACTACGCTGGCGCACATTATTGCGCGAGAGCTTGGTGTGAACTTACGTCAAACTAGCGGTCCTGTTCTTGATAGGCCCGGTGACCTCGCTGCATTACTAACTAATTTAGAGACTAATGATGTGCTCTTCATTGATGAGATCCATCGCCTTTCTCCAGTTGTAGAAGAAATTCTCTATCCTGCCTTAGAGGACTACAGTCTTGACATCATGATTGGTGAAGGGCCTGCAGCCCGCAGTGTCAAGATTGACCTCAAACCATTTACTCTAATTGGCGCAACAACGCGTGCTGGCATGCTGACTAATCCATTGCGTGACCGCTTTGGTATTGTGGCAAGACTGGAGTTCTATACCACTGAAGAGCTCACCAAAATTATCAATCGCTCGGCTAGCCTATTAAAGGCAGATATTGATCCTGAAGGCTCAGTAGAAATTGCAAAGCGTGCACGTGGCACCCCGCGGATTGCAAACCGCTTATTACGTCGTGTACGTGACTATGCAGAAGTGAAAGGCACTGGCACGATTACCAAAGCCATGGCTGATGCCGCATTGAAGATGTTAGATGTGGATCCAAGTGGCTTTGATGTGATGGATAGAAAATTGCTTGAAGCCATCTTGCACAAATTTGGTGGTGGCCCGGTTGGAATTGATAACTTGGCTGCTGCCATTGGCGAAGAACGAGACACCATTGAGGATGTCTTAGAGCCTTACCTCATTCAACAGGGTTACTTACAAAGAACCTCAAGAGGCCGCATAGCAACCCGTCAAGCCTATGAGCATTTTGGTTTGACGCCACCAAGCGGCAATAACAACTTAGACTTATAAATTAGCTAGCAATCAGATCAGCGTAGGCAATACATTTCCACTGGGTATCGAGTTTTTTCCAAACACTCAGGCGTGGGGAAAACTCTGGTGATAACTCTTTGCCATCGCGATACTCTAAAGCCGCAATCCAAAAACTTACTATCAGATTGTCATCGGCCTGCGTTACCTTGAAATCCTTAAACTGAACTGGTCCAAGGTGCATTTCTTTCATGAGGCGCATGGCGCTTTCTTTATCACATGAGCCTTGGGAACTGACAAACTGGCAACCCGGGGCAAGCATTTTTTCTAAAGCTTCCCAGTTTTTATCTTGAATCAACTTTACTGAAAGTCGCTCTAAATTTTCGGCCTCTATTTCAATACTTTTTTTATCGCTCATATCGGCTGTGCTTTAAGTAAGCGTTACTTTCGCAAACTTGCGTTTTCCTACTTGTACAACATACGTTCCAGCCTCAATCTTTGCCTGTTTATCAGCAATAGTTTCACCATTAATCTTCACACCGTTTTGCTCGATGTTGCGGTTGGCTTCTGATGTAGATGGGGCTAGTCCTGCAGCCTTTAGGAGGTTGGCGATCACCATCGGGGCGCCAGAAAGATTGACCTCTGGAATCTCATCGGGTACGCCACCCTTGGCCCGATGATTAAAGTCTTCTAAGGCTTTTTCAGCAGCAGCTTGCGAATGAAAGCGTGCCACGATTTCTTGTGCGAGAAGCACTTTGCAGTCTTTTGGATTGCGCCCAGCAGCAACTTCTTGTTTCATCAAATCAATTTCGGACATTGGGCGGAATGACAATAAAGTAAAGTAATCCCACATCAAGTCATCAGAGATACTTAGGAGCTTTCCAAACATCTCACCAGCAGGCTCGCTAATGCCAATGTAATTTCCCTTGGACTTACTCATTTTCTCAACACCATCTAAACCAACCAACAAAGGCATAGTCAAAATACATTGAGGCTCTTGGCCATATTCACGCTGGAGTTCACGTCCAACTAAAAGATTGAATTTTTGATCCGTGCCACCAAGCTCTAAGTCACTCTTCAGAGCTACAGAGTCATAACCCTGCATAAGAGGGTATAAAAATTCATGAATGGAGATTGGTACACCATTACGATAGCGCTTCGTAAAGTCATCACGCTCGAGCATTCTGGCAACAGTATGTTTCGCAGCAAGTTGAATCATCCCTCGTGCACCCAATGGATCACACCACTCACTGTTGTAGCGCACTTCTGTTTTAGCAGGATCTAGCACCATACTTGCTTGACGATAGTAGGTCTCTGCATTCACAGCGATCTCTTCTGCGGTCAATGGCGGACGTGTAGCATTGCGACCAGATGGATCTCCAATCATGCTGGTGAAGTCACCAATCAAGAAAATTACGGTATGCCCTAAATCTTGCAACTGCCGCAATTTGTTCAGAACAACGGTATGTCCCAGATGAATATCGGGTGCAGTAGGGTCTAAACCCAATTTAATCCGCAAAGGAGTCTTGGTAGCTTGGCTGCGGGCTAATTTTTGAACCCAATCTGCCTCAACCAATAGCTCATCACAACCGCGTTTAGTGACTTCAAGCGCTGCAAAGACTTCAGGGGTCAATGGATATTTTTGTTCTGGTTTAGCCGTCATACCGATTCGGTTACTGATACAGTTATTGAGTATTTCAATTGTTAAGCATAATTGTCGCATTCCTGAGAACCAGATGAACAAACCGCACTCCCTCTATATTGGCCTCATGTCTGGCACCAGCCTAGATGGGATTGATGCTGTTTTGGCCAAGATCGGACCCAATGGCGAAACGAGTGCTCAAGCGGCTGTGTGTGCCCCTTTCTCGCCAGAACTACGTCAAACGCTATTTGACTTACAAACCCCTGGGGCAAATGAGCTTCATCGAGAAAGGCAGGCTGGAAATGCCTTAGCTCTAGCCTATGCTGAGGTAGTGAGCCAATTACTCAAAAAAGAGAATTTAAAACCATCTGACATTACCGCTATCGGCGCCCATGGTCAGACCATTCGTCATCAACCACACCTTGGTGATATGTCGTATTCCCACCAAACACTTAATCCTGCCCTCTTGGCAGAAAAGACAGGTATCGATGTCGTTGCTGATTTTAGAAGTCGCGATCTAGCGGCTGGCGGACATGGGGCTCCTTTAGTACCCGCTTTTCATGCGCAACAATTTACTTCCTCTGAAAATTTAGCGATTCTCAATATTGGCGGCATTGCCAACCTCACGCTATTACCCACAAGTGGTGCAGTTACAGGTTTTGATTGTGGCCCTGGCAATATATTGATGGATGCTTGGATTGCAAAGCATCAAGGCAATACCTTTGATGAAAGTGGCAATTGGGCACTACAAGGCAAAGTGAATGAAGCGCTTCTAAAGGTGATGTTGTCAGATTCCTTTTTCATAAAAATACCACCGAAAAGTACAGGCAGAGATGACTTTCATCTCAATTGGTTGCAAGAAAAAATGGGTAAAGATCATCATCAAGCCGAAGATGTCCAAGCAACGCTGCTGCACTTAACTGCGCATTCAGCATTAGAGGCTTTAGTTAGTCATGCCCCACAAACCCAGAAGCTCATTGTCTGTGGCGGTGGAGCTAAAAATAATGCATTAATGAACCTACTCAAAGTTAAAGCACAGCACCTCTCTCAACAGCCTTTGGAAATTATTACAAGTGATGCTGCTGGTATTGACCCACAACTCGTTGAAGGTCTGGCCTTTGCATGGCTTGCTTGGGCTCATAAAGAGAAACGGCCAGCAAATTTGCCAGCCGTTACGGGAGCGAAGGGTCCTAGAATTTTAGGCGCTTACTACCCTACTTAAGGGCGCTGCTTAAATTCTCTATTTATTTAAGCGGAGAAAGAAGATCCGCAACCACAAGTAGTCGTTGCATTTGGATTCTTAATTACAAACTGTGAACCGTTGATGTCTTCTTTGTAGTCAATCTCAGCACCAACTAAATATTGGAAGCTCATTGAATCTACTAACAAAGTAACGCCATTCTTTTCAAAGAGTGTGTCATCTTCATTTACAGCATCATCAAATGTGAAACCGTACTGAAAACCAGAGCAACCACCGCCTTGAACGAATACACGCAGTTTCAATTCTGGGTTGCCTTCTTCAGCAATCAGGTCAGCTACTTTTGCAGCAGCACTATCCGTAAACACCAATGGGGTTGGTGGCTCAGCTAAATCTTGTGTGGGTTGCGTGGCTAATTGGGTCATGATTTACTCCTAATTCAAAAGGCAATACTTATATTCTAGGCTTTTAATGCTTAGTTTGCTGAAGGGGTATTAATGGACAAAAGTACCCCTTAGTTACGGGGAAACCGCAATCTGGGTGAGGCCAGTCGTCTCAGGCAGGCCAAACATCAGGTTCATACACTGAACACCTTGCCCAGAGGCACCCTTCACCAAATTGTCTTCCACCACCAAAATGACCAGGGTATCGCCGTCGCCAGGACGATGAATAGCAATTCGAATGCCATTGCTACCCCGCACAGAACGAGTCTCTGGATGACTGCCCGAGGGCATGATATCCACAAATGGTTCATCTTTGTAGAAGCTTTCATACAGCTTTTGATAATCAACCTCTTTGCCAGCTTCGGTCAAACGTACATACAAGGTCGAATGAATCCCCCTCACCATCGGCGTCAGATGCGGCACAAATGTCAGCCCAATTTGATCGTGACCAGCAATGGCTTTTAAGCCCTGCACAATCTCCGGAAGGTGACGATGGCCTTTAACGCCATAAGCTTTAAAGTTATCGCTTGCTTCAGCTAGTAAGGTGCCAATCTCAGCCTTACGTCCAGCACCCGAAGTACCAGACTTAGAGTCAGAAATAATATGAGTGCTATCAATCAACTGCTTACCACCAATGGATTTGGGGGAGAGTAATGGCGCAAGGCCAAGCTGTATAGAGGTTGGATAGCAACCTGCTAAACCTACTACACGAGCTTTCTTAATAGCTTCACGGTTAATTTCTGGCAAACCATACACCGCTTCTGCCAGAATCTCTGGGCAGCTATGTTCCATGCCATACCACTTGGCGAACTCTTTCACATCCTTCAATCTGAAATCAGCAGCTAAATCCAAAATCTTGACATTATTAGCAAGCAATTCTTTTGCTTGTGCCATAGCAACACCATGTGGGGTTGCAAAGAACACTGCATCACATTCATTAAGTTTGGCTTCATCTGGGGTCGTAAATTTAAGATCAACATAACCGCGCAAAGATGGGAACATCTCAGCAACTGGCGTACCAGCTTCAGTCCGAGATGTAATAGCAACAATCTTTACCTCAGGGTGCTGCGCTAACAAACGCAACAATTCCACCCCGGTATATCCTGTGCCACCAACGATGCCAACCTTAATCATGTCTTTCTCCAAGATGCCAACTAAGCGAAGTTCTGAAACAAACTTCACAATACCTCAATTGTAGAAACAAAAAGGGCCGCTTGCGCGACCCTTTCGAAAAACTTCAGTGACCGAAAGAAATTAGCGCTTGCTGAACTGCTTACGACGACGCGCGCCGTGCAGACCAACCTTCTTACGCTCAACTTCACGAGCATCACGAGTCACCAAACCTGCTTTAGACAGGGTTGGTTTCAAGGTATTGTCATAGTCAATCAAGGCACGAGTAACCCCATGGCGCACCGCACCAGCTTGCCCAGTTTCACCGCCACCAGAAACGTTTACTTTGATGTCAAAGGTCGTTAAGTGGGCTGTGAGAGCCAAAGGCTGACGAGCGATCATGCGCGATGTTTCACGAGCAAAATACGTATCGATAGGCTTGCCGTTAACGATAATTTCGCCCTTGCCAGATTTAATAAACACGCGCGCAACAGAACTCTTGCGACGACCCGTACCGTAATTCCAATTTCCGTAATTAATAGCCATTTGGTTTCCTTAAATCTCTAACGCTTTTGGCTGTTGAGCCGCATGCGGATGATTGGCGTCGCCATAGACTTTTAATTTCTTAATCATGGCATAGCCTAGTGGGCCTTTTGGCAACATACCCTTCACAGCCTTCTCCAAAGCACGGCCTGGGAAACGGT
>Ga0194037_1001846_pt1 | contig 14778 bp, 10 predicted proteins | sample JunL306m_MetaG_FD_148653 | JGI IMG/M metagenome (GOLD analysis project Ga0194037, IMG submission 148653) | Anoxic zone freshwater microbial communities from boreal shield lake in IISD Experimental Lakes Area, Ontario, Canada - Jun2016-L304-6m | ecosystem: Environmental > Aquatic > Freshwater >...
CTGCTGAATCGTTAGATGGATGTAAGCATAAATCGGGGTGTATCAGTTCCACGGCCCACCCCGAACTCTCCGCGCCTCTCTCCGCGGCCTCCGCGCCTCCGCGTTTCGATGGCATTCTATTCGTGATGCCCGACTTTGACGCGCAGCCCCCCGGCGGCGGGACACCACCGCCACGGGGAAATTTTCCGCGGTGCCGGGCACGCCCGGGTTGCGGGACCGGCAGGCAGGCGCTAGGGTGGCGCCTCAAGCCCGTGACGACCACCCGCCTCATCTGTTGTTTGCTGCTCGCGCTTGCGCCGTGGGACGCGCGTGGCGCGGACGAGCGGCTGTATGTCAACGACCTTAAAGCGCCGGAATCGCGCAAGGATCTGGAGGCGATCCAGGGGGCGCTGGGCAAGGCGCTCGGGCAGGCGCGCTCGGCCACCGTGTGCCTGGAAGTGGGCGAGGGCTCGGGCAGCGGGGTGATTGTGGCGGCCGACGGGCTGATCCTGACCGCGGCGCACGTCAGCGGCGGGGTGCACAAGAAGATCACCGTGATTTTGGAGGATGGCACCCGGCTCAAAGGCGAAACCCTCGGGCTGGTGGCCAACACCGACGCCGCGATGGTCCGCATCCTCGAGCCGGGAACCTATCCGTTTGTGGAAATCGAGCGCAGCCGCTCAACCCGGCTGGGCGACTGGGTGTTCGCGCTCGGGCACTCCGGCGGCTTCGACAAGACCCGCGGCTCGGTGGTGCGCCTCGGCCGGCTGGTGCGCATCGCCAACGCGACGTTCCAATCCGACTGCATCCTCATCGGCGGCGACTCCGGCGGACCGTTGTTCGATCTAACCGGCAAGCTGGTGGCCATCCATTCGCGCGTCGGCCAACAGCTGCAAGTCAACATGCACGTGCCGATGAGCGAGTTTGTCTCTAACTGGGAAGGAATGCTCAAGAGCGAGTTCATCGGCGAAGGGCCGTTCGCGACCAAGCCGGCCAAGGGCAACGGGTTCCTGGGGCTGGCCACCGACGCCCGCCCGCAAGGCGGCCTGCGCGTGACCAAGGTGGGCAACAACAGCCCGGCGCTGGAAGCCGGGGTGAAGGAGGGCGACGTCCTGCTCAAGCTCAACGGCACGCCGCTCGCCAAGCGCGAGCAACTTCAGGACCTCCTCAAGGAGTTGTCCGCCCACGACGAGGTCACCCTCGAACTGGAACGCCACGGCAAACTTCAAACCCTGACCCTCAACCTCGGTGAACGCTAACTGGATTCGAGTGGCCGTCGGCTGCGCGCTGGTGACCTCGCTGGCGGGCCAGCAGAGCCTGGAGACCGAGTATCGCATGACCGGGCGCGCGGTGGTGGCCGCGTTTGAAGCCCAGCGCGCGGTGCTGCAAACCTCGAGTGCCCTGATCCTCGACGGCCGCGAGGAGGCGGGCTACGGCGTCGTCATTTCACCGCAGGGACACATCCTCGCCAAGGCCAGCGAATTCCTCGCCATGAAAACCCCGTCGATCACCGTGGATCGCACGAATTTCAGCGAGGTGTCGGTCCTTGCCGAGGATTTGGAATGGGACGTGGTGCTGTTGAAAATCGCGGCCACCGACCTGATCCCGGTGGTTTTCGCCGCCACCAGCGACGTTCCGCAGGGCACCTGGGTGGCGGCCAACGGCGCGACCACCCGCACCAACCGCCGGTTGTTAGCCGGGATCGTCAGCGCCAAATCCCGCGAGATTCCGGCCGCCGGCGGCACCGCGCTGGGCGTGCAGATCAAGGCGAAATCCAAGGTCTTGGAAATCGACGAGGTGAGCGAGAAAAGCGGCGCCAAGGAGGCCGGGCTGAAAAAGGGCGACGTGATCGTGGCGGTGGCGGGCAAGCCGGTGAAAAAGATCGAGGACATCGCCGAGGCGCTCAAGGACCGCAAGGCCGGCAGCACCGTGGACCTCACCTATCGGCGCGGCAAGGAGGAGAAAACCGCGGAGATCCGCTTGGCCGCCCGCAGCGAAATGTTCTCCGACCAGGTGAACCGCAACGACCAAATGAGCGGAGATTTCTCCAAACGCCGCAGCGGCTTCCCGCGGGTCATCCAGCACGACATCCTGGGCACCAGCAAGATCGTCGGCGGCCCGCTGCTCGACCTGGATGGCCGCTGCCTGGGCATGAACATCGCCCGCGCCAACCGCGCCGAAAGCTTCGCCATCCCGGTCGAGGAGTTGAAATCCCTCGCCGAGCGCCTGCGCCAGCAAGCGGCGCCGTAGCCGGGCGCGCCACCCCATGAACCGTCCGCCTGAAGGCGGGACTACCTACGCTGGATCCGACGCGGATCGGGGAGGTATGTAGTACCGCCTTCAGGCGGTTTCTTCGGCCAGCATGGCCGCCGCACGGGCAAGCGGTTTATGGGCACCCCCGCACCACACGATCTGCGGGTAATATCCAAACACGTGCGTTGTGTCTGGCGCGATGCAGGCCTAGGATCATGCCGTGACCTCTCCAACTCGCAAGGCATCCAGCCTCAAAGCCACTGGTGGAAGCGTGATGCTCCGCGGCTCCGCCCTGCTCGCCAATCCCCTGCTCAACAAAGGCACCGCCTTTTCCGAGGAGGAACGCGACGCGCTCGGCCTGCGCGGGCTGCTGCCGCCACGGGTCTTCACCCTCGAGGAGCAATTGACCCGGGTTTACGCCAACTTCAAGCGCCAGCCCGAACCGGTGGACAAGTATGTCTTCCTGTCCCTGCTGCAGAACCGCAACGAAACCCTGTTTTTCAAACTGCTGGAAGCCTATCCCGAGGAGATGATCCCGATCATCTACACCCCCACCGTCGGCCAGGCCTGCCTCGACTACGGGACGATTTTCCGCAGCCCGCGCGGCATGTTCATCAGTATCCGCGAGCGCGGCCGCATCGCCGAGATCCTGCGCCACTGGCCGCAGACCGACGTGCGCATGATCGTGGTCACCGACGGCGAGCGGATCCTCGGGCTGGGCGACCTGGGGGTGTTAGGCATGGGGATTTCGGTGGGCAAGCTCGCGCTCTATGCGTCGTGCGCCGGGCTGCACCCGGGCTACTGCATGCCCATCACTCTCGACGTGGGAACCAACAACGAAGGACTGCATCACAGCCCGACCTATCTGGGGTTGGTCCAGCGCCGGGTACGCGGCGAGGAATACGACGCGTTCATCGAGGAGTTCATCACCGCGGTCAAGCAGGTGTTCCCGCGCGCGCTGCTGCAGTGGGAAGACTTCGGCAACACCAACGCCTTCCGCCTGCTCCACACCTATCAGCAACGGATCTGCAGCTTCAATGACGACATCCAAGGCACCGCAGCCGTCGCCCTGGCCGGCCTGATCACCGCCATGCGGGTGACCGGCAAGCCGCTCACCGAGCAGAAACTCCTGTTCCTGGGGGCCGGCGAAGCGGGCACCGGCATCGCCGATTTGTTCACCGCCGCCGCCATCCAGGCCGGCCTGACCGAAGGCGAGGCGCGCGCGTGCTGCTGGTTTGTCGACTCGCAGGGCTTGGTGGTCAGCGAGCGGACCGCCACGCTCGCCCACCACAAGCTGGCGTATGCCCACGATCACGCGCCGGTGGCCACCCTGGCCGAGGCGGTGGACATCCTGCGGCCGACGGTGCTGATCGGGGTTTCGGGAATCGCCTCGCAGTTCACCGATGAAATCATCGCCCACATGGCGTCGTTCAACGAGCGGCCGGTGATCTTCTCCCTGTCCAACCCGACCTCGCAGGCCGAATGCACCGCGGAAGCCGCCTATCGCTGCTCCGACGGGCGGGTGCTCTTCGCGAGTGGCAGCCCGTTCCCGCCAGTCGAGTGGAAGGGCCAGACCTATGTGCCCGGACAGGGCAACAACGTGTATATCTTCCCCGGCGTCGGCCTGGGCTCGCTGGTGGTCGAGGCCTCCGAGGTTTCGGAACGCATGTTCCTGGTGGCCGCCCGCACCCTCGCCGAGCTGGTGACCCCGGAGGACCTCGCCATCGGCCGGATCTATCCGTCACTCACCCGGATCCGCGAGGTCTCGGTGATCATCGCCACCGCCGTCGCCAAGGAAGCAATCCATTCCGGCCTGGCCGCCATCGAGTTGGCCGACGACGAGGTCGAGGACACGGTGCGCGAGAGCCTGTTCCATCCCGCCTACCGGCCGTACGTCTGAGTGTTAACCTAAACGGGAAAATGGAATGAGGTAATGCGGCCTTTTTTACCACTGATTGTACTGATTTAGACTGATTTCACTGAAAGAATTGGATTTTTACTAACTGATACTACAGTCACCTTTTAGGTGAGCGCGCATGACGCTGTAACTTCTTAATCATCAGTAAAATCAGTGAAATCAGTGGTTCTCATTTTCCCGTCTAGGGTTAACCCTCCAGCGGGCCGATCTCGGCGATGGCGGGCGCGTGGTTGAGGAAAACCTCGCGGGCGACCGCCTGGACGTCGGCGGCGGTGACCGCGAGCACGTCGCGGCGCCACTCGTCGAGCGGCACGATGCGGCCGAAATCCAGCACGCCCTCGCCGGCCCATGAGGCGTGGGCGGAGGTGGTCTCGAAGGCAAGCTTGCTTTGGGAGATCATCAGGCGTTGGGCGCGCTCCACTTCACCCGGCTGAGGGCCGTGGCTGACGAGGTCGTCGATCTCGCGGTGGATGCAGGCCAGTGCTTCCTCGCGGGCCTCGGGGTCGAGGCCGGCGTTGATTTCAAAGGCACCGGTTTCATCGAAGAACGTGACATCGCTGCCGATCTGATAGCACAGCCCGCGCTCCTCGCGCAGTTCCAGGAACAAGCGCGAGCTGGCGGTTTCGCCCAGCATCATGCTCAGCAGGCGCAGCGCGTGGCGGGCGGCGGCGTGGCGGCCCGGGGTGTGCCAGGCGAGCGCGAGCTGGAGTTGATCGGTGTCGCGACGGTCGGTCACGTTCGGCACGCCGGGCTGGGTCCTATCAAACGGCAGGGTCGGCGCTCCGGGATGAAAGCAGGCAGGCAAATGCGGCACGATGAGTTGCCGCACCGCATCCAGCGTGAACGGCCCGGCCGCGGCTATCACCAGATCGTTGCGAAAATGATGGCGGTCGCGAAAATCCACCATCACCTGGCGGTCGATGCGCGCGATGGATTCCAGCGAGCCGGAGATCGGCTGGCCTAGCGGATGTTCGCCCCACAGCGCGCGCGAGAGCAGGTCGCCGATGTGGTCGGCGGGCGACTCGCGATACATGGTGATTTCCTCGCTGATGACCTCGCGTTCCAACAGGATTTCAGACTCGGGAAAGGTCGCGTGCCAGACCATGTCGGCCAGAACCTCGGCGAGCACCGGCAGCAATTCGGCCTCGCCGCGGCCGTCGTAAACCGTTTGGTCCTCCGAGGTGCAGGCATTGAGCTGGCCGCCCGCGTTTTCGATTTCAAAACTCAGCTCGCGCGCGCTGCGCCGCGCCGTGCCCTTGAACACCATGTGCTCGACAAAATGCGCCAGCCCGGCCGGCAGCCCGGACTCGTCGCGGCTGCCCGCCGGCACGTGGATGCTGAGCGCGGCGCACTCGGAATCCGCCACGGTGGCCACCGCGAGGCGCGGGCCGTTAGGCAGTTGGCACCACTCGTAGGTTGCTTGACTCATGATCGTTCGGTTAGCAGCGCCGCCGCCAGCGCGAGGTCGGCCGGGGTGGTGATTTTCAGATTGGGATGGCGGGATTCGACGAATTTCACCCGCGCCCCGGCGGCTTGCACCGCGGCCACCTCGTCGGTCACCACCAAGCCGCGGGCGGCCACCGCGTGGTAGGCGTCGCGCAGCAGCGCGGCCTCGAAGACCTGCGGGGTTTCCATGCACCAGAGGTGGTCCCGGCTCACCAGCTCGGCGCTGAAGTCCCCGGCATCGGCGCGCCGCATCGTCTCGGTGGCCCGACGGGCCAGCGCCGCCGCGCCATGCGCCCGCGCCGCTGCCACGCAGCGGTCGATGTCGGCCGCCGCCACCAGCGGCCGCGCGCCGTCATGCACCGCCACCCAGCAGGCGGCCGGATCGAGCGCGGCGAGTCCGCACGCCACCGACTCCTGGCGGCTGGTGCCGCCGTCCACCCGGGTCACGGGCTTGGAAAAACCGGGGCGCCCTAACATCTCCCAGCGCCGCGCCGGGCAGACCACCACCACCGCGGCGATCGAGTCCGCCGCCAGAAACGCGTCCAAGGTGCGGCGCAGCACCGGCACGCCGGCCAGCGGCCATAACAGTTTGTCCATGCCCATCCGCTGGCTGGATCCCGCCGCCACCAGGATGGCGGTGCAGTCGGGGACGGTGCGGGCGGCTTGCATGGCGATGGGGTGGAGTGTTTCCACCACGGTTCTGAACGCTAAATGGCCGGCTGCAAACAACGAAAGGCACCAAACCCCCGAAAGCTCGCTCAATCCCCTGATTTCACTTGATCGGCACGCCCGCAGCGAACATTTTCCGGCGCCCGCGGAGGGCGGATTACCCATCAGGAGGTTGCTTATGACGGACGGGAAGGAACGGAAACAATTATTGGCGGGGATGCGCTTCAGGCCCCGGCTGTTGGAGGTGTTCAATGGCAGATACGGCCGCGCGGAGCTGGGCAACGACCTGTTAGCCGGCCTGACCGTCGGGATGATCGCGCTGCCCCTGGCGCTCGCCTTGGGCATTGCCAGCGTGCCCGCCGGGATGGCCACGCCGTTTCCCGCGCCGGCGTTGGGGATTTTCACCGCCATCATCGCCGGCTTTTTGATTTCCGCCCTGGGCGGCAGCCGGGTGCAGATCGGCGGGCCGACCGCCGCGTTCATCCCGATCATTCTGCTCATCATCGAGCGCCACGGCTACGGCGGCTTGTTGTTAGCCACGGTGATGGCCGGGGGGATCCTGGTGATCATGGGCCTGGCCAAAATGGGCTCGCTGATCAAATTCATCCCGTGGCCGGTGACCAGCGGCTTCACCACCGGCATTGCGGTGGCCATCATGGCCACCCAGACCGGTGATTTCCTCGGCATCCATACCAGCGAGCCCGCGCCGCGCGATTTTCTCGAACGCCTGCACTGGCTAAGCAAGCACCTCGCGGACATCAACGGCCCCACGCTGGTGCTGGCAATCGTCTGTCTGGCAATCATTGTGTTATGGCCGCGCCTCGGCTTGAAGCGGATACCCGGCTCGATCGTGGCGATGCTCGGCGCGACCGTGGTGGTGGGAGTCTGCGGCTGGCAGAACAGCCTGGGGATTTCCACCATCGGCTCGAAGTTCGGCAGCGGCGCGATCCCGGCGGGCCTGCCCGGCTTTACCTGGCCCGCGTTTGAGTGGTCGATGGTGCGCGACCTGATCGGGCCGGCCACGGCGATCGCGGTGCTGGGGGCCATCGAGTCGCTGTTATCGGCGGTGGTGGCCGACGGCTTGACCAGCGAGCGCCACGACAGCAACACCGAGCTGGTGGCACAGGGCATTGCCAACATCGTCTGCCCGTTTTTCGGCGGCCTGCCGGCCACCGGGGCGATCGCCCGCACCTCGGCCAACGTCAACAACGGCGGGCGCTCGCCAGTGGCGGGCATGGTGCATGCGGCAACACTGTTAGGAATCATCATGCTCTTCGCGCGCTGGGCGGTGTATGTGCCGATGGCGGCGATGTCGGCGGTGCTGGTGTTCGTGGCGTTGCGGATGGGCGAATGGCATGAAGTCAAGCGCCTGCGGCTGATGCCCCTGAGCGATGCGGTGGTGCTGGTGACGACCTTCGCCCTCACCGTGATCTTCGACCTGGTGGTGGCGGTGGAGGTGGGGATGGTGCTGGCGGTGATTCTGTTCATCAAACGGGTTTCGGAAACCACCGAGGTCTCGCGGGTGTTCGAGACCGACATGCTGGAATCACCCGAACAGCTCATGAATGGCAAGACCATCCCCGACGGGGTTTTGGTCTACCGGATCTTCGGGCCGTTCCTGTTCGGGGCGGCGGAAAAAATGGAGGACGCCATCGAACGGGTGTCCGAGCTGCCGCGCGTGTTGATTTTGCGCCTGCACCTGGTTTCCGCGATGGATGCCACCGCCCTCAATGCCTTGGAGAGCGTGGTCGAGCGCCTGCAAAAACACGGCGGCAGCGTGATCTTGAGCGGACTCCACCGCCAACCCCTCGACATGCTGCGCAAGGCCGGATTCGTCGACATCATCGGCCGGCCGAATCTCGTCGCCCACTTCGACGACGCCCTGGTTCGAGCCAGGGAGATTCTGGGCGTGACCGAGCCGTGACGGAAACAAGGACGCGTTCTGACGAACGCGCCTACCGGCAAACAAAGACGCGTTCTGACGAACGCGGCTACGCGGCTACCGGCACGTAGGCGTGCTGGTGACAGCACGCGGGCGGGGACGCATTCTGACGAATGCGGCTACGAGATCTGCGCCTGATAGGCGGCGGCGTCCATCAGCGCGGCGACCTCGGCCAGGTTCTTGACGCGGAGTTTGAAGATCCAGCCTTTGCCGTAGGGATCGGTGTTGACCAGCGCGGGGTCGGTTTCAACCTCCGGGTTGACCTCAATGACTTCGCCGGCGACGGGCGCATAGATGTCACTGGCGGCCTTGACGGATTCCACCACCGCGGTCGGATCGCCGGCATCGACCACGCGGCCGAGGGCCGGGAGTTCGACGAAGACGACGTCGGTGAGTTCTTCCTGGGCGTGGTCGGAAATTCCCACGGTGGCGATGTCGCCATCAAGGCGGACCCATTCGTGGGAGAGGCAGTAGCGGAGGTCGGTTGGGGTGTTCATGGGGTGATAGAAGGTGATGGATATTGGTTAAACGCAACGGAGCGAGAGACACAAGACTGCAAGACCCAAGACGCAAGAGAAGAAACAGGGAGAAGATGAATCGCTCTTTCCAATCTTGCGTCTTCAAGTCTTGGGTCTTGCGTCTATTTTCTATAGAATGGTTTTTTGACCACTTGGGCGGGGTAAAGGCGGCCGCGCACTTCGATCTGAAGCGGGGTGCCGGGGGTTGAGTATTCGGCGGGGAGGTAGGCCATGCCGATGCCAGTCATGAGCGAGGGCGAGAGCACGCCGCTGGAGAGTTCGCCGAGGATTTCGCCGGCGTCGTTGGCGACCGGGTAGTGGGCGCGGGGTGGCGCGCCTTTGTCGGTGTATTGGATGGCGGTGAGCTTGATCGCGGGGCCTGCGGTTTTCTGGCGGGCGAGGGTGTCGCGGCCGACGAAGTCCGGCTTGGTGAGATCGCAGAAGAACCCGAGGCCCGCTTCGATGGGAGTGCGCGCGGGTGATAGATCGTTGCCATTGAGCGGGTAGCCCATTTCGAGGCGCAGCGAGTCGCGCGCGCCCAGCCCGCAGGGAACGGCCCCGGCGGCGAGGAATTTTTCCCAGCAGGCGATGCCCTGGGCGGCGGGGCAGAAGAACTCGAAGCCGTCCTCGCCGGTGTAGCCGGTGCGGCAGACGATGGCCCCGGAGGCGGTGAGGGTGATGCCGTTGCGTGGGGGCAGGGGTTCCTCGGGGCAAACGGTCGCGAAGATGGCGGCGGCGTGCGGTCCCTGGATGGCCATACCGGCCCACAGGTGGCTTTCATTGCGGAGAATGACTTGCTCATCCTGGTGGCTGGCCAACCAGAAAAAATCCTCCTCGATCATCGAGGCGTTGACCACCAGGAAATACTCGGTGGGGCCGGTGCGGTAGGCGATGAGGTCGTCGATCACACCGCCGGTCTCATTGAGCATCAAGGTGTATTGGCCCTGGCCCGGAGCCAGCTTGGAGATATTGTTGGTGAACATCCGGTTGAGCCAGGCTTCCGCGGTCGGGCCACTAACGAGAAACTGCCCCATGTGGGAGATGTCGAAAATGCCGGCCTTGCTGCGCACGGCGGTGTGTTCGGCGATGATCGATGCATATTGGACCGGCATGTTCCAACCGGCAAAGGAGACAAGGCGTGCGCCGAGCGCCTGGTGGGCGCTTTCCAGCGGGGAGTGTTGCAAATCGGACATGTCGCCGCGCAGGATGCGAAGCGCAGCCCGGCCTGTCAACCCCGTCTCACGATGCAGGCGTCAGCGTGTAGCCGTCCTTGCCGTCCTTCACCAGCCACCCATGGTCGGCGAGCTCGCCGCGCAAGGTGTCGGATTCCGCCCACTGTTTGGCCAGGCGCGCCTGCCAGCGGGTTTCGGCCAGGGTGCGGATCGCGTCCGGGATTTCTGCGGCTTCGGCGGGCACCTCGGCCGGCAGGGTCAGCCCGAGCGCGCGCAGCACCCGGTTGAACCCGGCGAGAGCGGCGGCGGCGTCCGGGCCGGTCAGCCGCGACGCCTCGCGCAGTCCGGTGAACAAGCCACCGAGCGCGGCGGGCGTGTTGAGGTCGGAGTTGAGGCTGTCCCAGGCGGCCTGGAACGGCCCGAACGTCACGGCATCCAGCACCGTGTCGGGCCCCATGTTGGCGGCCAGCGTGCGGGCACCCTTGGCCAGCTTGGCCAGCGCCTCGCGGGCCGCGGCGAGCGAATCAAGCGTGAAGTTCATCGACTTCCGATAGTGGCCGCCTAGCAGGACGTAGCGGACCTCCATCGGCGTGACCCCGCGCGCTTCCAGATCCGCCAGCGTGTACATGTTGCCCAGTGACTTGGACATCTTGCCGCCATCGACTAACAGGTGGGTGATGTGGAACCAGTGGGCGGCGAAGTGGCCGCCGCAGGCGCAGGCGCTCTGCGCGATCTCGTTCTCATGGTGGGGGAAAATCAGGTCCACTCCGCCGGAGTGCAGGTCGAACGAATCGCCGAGGTATGTGTGGATCATGGCCGAGCACTCGAGGTGCCAACCGGGCCGGCCATCGCCCCACGGCGAGGGCCAGAAGTTGTCGCCATCCTCCGGGCGGCGCGCCTTCCACAGCACGAAGTCCGACACGCTGTCCTTTTCGTATTCGTCGGCGTTGGCGCGCGCGTTCTGGGTTTTGCCCAGATCCAGCTCGCGTTGGTCGAGCCGCGAGAGCTTGCCGTAGCCGGGAAACGAGGCAATCTGAAAATAGACCGAGCCGTCGTCGGATGCGTAGGCGTTGCCGCTGGCGACTAACTTTTCGATGATCGCGATTTGCTGCGGGATGTGCTCGACGGCGCTCGGTTCGATGTGCGGCGGCAGCAAACCGAGCTTGGCACAGTCGGCGTGGAATTTCGCGGTCCAGCCGGCGGTGAAGTCGACGAGCGACTGGCCGGCCTTTTGGGCGTCGCGGATCGTCTTGTCGTCCACGTCGGTGATGTTGCGGACGTGCAGGGTGCGGGTGCCGCCGGTTTCGAGGGCGCGGCGCAGCACGTCCTGCAACACGAAGGTGCGGAAATTCCCGATGTGCGCCGGCCCGTAAACCGTCGGCCCGCAACAATAAAACCGATAGGTCGAGCCATCGATCGGGCGCAGGTCGCGTTCAGTCCGGGTCAGCGTGTCAAATAACCGCATGCCCGGGGTGTAGGCAGGGACCGGGGAAGAGGCAAGAACGGTGTTGCGGTGTTTCGTCAAGTAGGCGCGTTCGTCAGAACGCGTTGGGGGGATTGCCCCCCGACGCCATCTACCCTTGCGCCCGGCCGCGCGACGGGACACTCTCGGGCCATGCGATTTCAGGTGTTTCTCAGCGGGGTGGCGGTGCTGGCGCTCGGAGCGGCGGCGATGCGACTGCTGCAAGGACCCGAAGCACTGGCCTTTTTGCAAGGCGCGCTCACCCTGGGCGGTGGAATCATCATCTGCGGTTTGTTCGCACTCAAATCCCAGTGGCACGGCCTGATCGGCGCGGGAATCCTCGGGTTGTTAGGCGCGGCGCGCGGGCTGGGCAACCTGCCGGACTTGCTCAAGCTCGTCGCCGGGGACCACCCGCGCGGGCCGGCGCCGGTCATGGAACTGGGCGTCACGCTGATCTGCGGCCTGCTGGTGATGCGGGTGCTGCGGGCGCTCAAGCGCGAGCGGACGCGCCGGATGCTCGCGGAGGAGCCGTGAGCGGACCGCGAGTCTCCAGACTCGCCCGTCAAGGACCGTTAAAGCATGCGAGTCTGGAGACTCGCGGTCCATCGATCATTCCGGCGGCGATGCCGGCGCGGGTTCCGGCGCGACTGGCGGCACCGGCGCCGGCGCGGGTTTGGGCAGGGTGTCCTGCCAAGCGTGGAGTTGCACGCCCTCGCCCTCGCCGCCGAGCTCGCCTAACAACTCATGGCAGCGCCTCCCCATTTTTTCATAGTCGGGCGGGCCGCGGTCGGGCTCGCGGGTTCCCGGAAAAACCAGATAGGCCACTTTCAGGTCCGACACCGGGCGGCTGAAGGGGGTGGCCTTGGGGTTGAGTTCGCGGGCCAGGCGCAGCGACCCCTCGCCGACCTTGAAGGTCGGGCCGCCGTCGCCGACGATGGCCGGATAGAGCGTGTCGCCATGGATGACCACCGCGTAATCGCCGATTTTCGGCGCGAACGGATCATTGGAGGTGAGGATATTGACCGGGATCACGATAAACGGGTCGTATTCGGCGATGAGGAAACTGCGGCCCTTGAGATCCTCGATGCCGCGCTTCAGGAAACTGATCCGGTCTTTCAACCAGGATTTCCGCTCGGCGGGGGTGGCGCGGTCGGCGAGTTCCTTTTCCCCGCCGGCCAGGCGTTTTTCCCAGCCGGCGAGCATGGGATTTGGGGTTGGGGTCTTCTTCGGCCAGCCGTAGCTGGTGTACGGCTGATAGTTGCTGGAGTTCACGATCTCCTCGGGCATCACCGGCAGGCGGTCGCCATCCGAGCCGTCGGACACCACGTCCATGTCCGCCTGCAGGAAAAACACCGGCCGGCCACCCGCCGTGCGGAATTGCAGGATCGTCTCGCAATCATACACATTGTGCTTGGTGAGCAGCTCGTTGAGCGAAGTCGCGTCGTGCCGCACCCGCGCCACCTTGTCGGCATACAGCCTGGCATACCAGCCCGAGACCTCGGCCTGCCCGATCAGGGCGGCCAGCCCCGGCAGGATCTTGGACAGGGCGGGAATCGAGGCCTCCAGTTCCGCGATGGTTTTGGCGGGGGTGGGCAGGCGCAGCTTGAGCTGATAGAACGCGGTGTAGCTGGCATCGTCGACCCGTTCGCGCGAGGCGATGCCGCCCTTTTCGGTTTTCACCTCGGTTTTGAAGGGGATGCCCGAGCGCAGTTTGCGGACATCGGTGACCGATCCCAACTCGGCCGCCCGGGCGAACTCCCGGCGCAGCGTGTCAGCCGCTTGCTGGGCCGCGGATTCGGCCGCAGACTTGTGCATCGCCGCGACCTGCCGCTCGAGCTCCAGCTCCATCTCGGCGCGCAACCGCGCCTCGATCTGGCGGCGCAGGTCCGCCTCGTCGGCGGCCACCCCCGCCGGCACCGGGGCCAGGATTTCGCGCAGGCCGCGCTTCACCTTGGCAAAAAAACCGCTGTGAAACAGGCTGAACAGGAGAAACGGCAGGATCAACAGATCCCCCTTCCCAAACCACCGGAAGTTCTGATACCAGCGCGTGTTCGCCTTGCCTCGCTCGTCCATACGCCCGCACCCTAGCAACATTCCCCGGTCCTGCAATCCGTCAGAGCGGATTCCAGACTTTCTTGAAACCAAAGCCGCCGAAGTTTTTTCACTTCCGCAAAACTCGGCCATGACAAACCGGCCGCCATCCCTACACTCCGCGCCGTGAGTTACCAGGTCTTCGCCCGCAAATACCGCCCCAAAACCTTCGACGACGTCCTCGGTCAGGACCACGTCGTGCGCACGTTGCGCAACGCGATCGCCCAAAAACGCCTCGCCCACGCGTATTTGTTCGTGGGACCGCGCGGCACCGGCAAGACCTCGACCGCCCGGATCCTGGCCAAGGCGCTCAACTGCTCCGGCGGCCCAAAAATCGATTTTGATCCCGACGAGGATGTCTGCATCGAGATCGCCGAGGGCCGCTCGCTCGACGTGCTCGAAATCGACGGCGCCTCCAACAACGGCGTCGAACAGGTCCGCGACCTCCGCGAGTCGGTCCGCTTCGCTCCCACCCGCGGCCAATTCAAAATCTACTACATCGACGAGGTCCACATGCTCTCCAACGCGGCGTTCAACGCCCTGCTCAAGACGCTCGAGGAACCGCCGCCGCACGTCAAATTCATCTTCGCCACCACCGAGGCGAACAAGATCCTGCCGACGATCCTGTCGCGCTGCCAGCGCTTCGACCTGCGCCCGATCCCCACCGAGACCATCGCCGGACAATTGCTCCACATTGCCGGGGTGGAAGGCATCACCCTCGACAAGACCGCCGCCTGGGCCATCGCCAAGGGGGCCGACGGCGGCATGCGCGACGCCCAGTCGATGTTAGACCAACTGGTCGCCTTCTGCGGCGAGCACATCACCGAGGAGAGCGTGCTCGATGTCTTCGGCTTCACCTCGCGGGAAAAAGTCGCGGCCCTCACCTCCGCGCTGCTCGCACGCAAAACCCCCGCCGCCCTCGCCCTGATCCAAAAGGAAGCCGAAAGCGGCCGCGAGCTGTCACAACTGCTCGGCGAGCTCATCGGCTGCCTGCGCGCCCTGCTCATCGCCAAGCTCGACCCCAGCGCCGACGGCGAGGGCATCCCCGCCGAACTGTGGAGCCAACTGCTGGAATCCGCCGACGACTACCCGCCCGACCGGATCCTCGCCGCCATCGACGTGTTCGCCGAAACCGAAGGCCGGATGAAATGGGCCACCAACAAGCGCCTGCATTTCGAGCTTGGCGTCATCAAGTCGATCCAGTCGCTGGGCGAAGTGCGCATCGCCGACGTGATCAAGGTGCTCACCCGTGGCGCGGATTTCATCACCCCGGTCAGTGACGGCGGGGTGCAACCGCCAAGCCCACCCGCCTCGGCGATCCCAGCCCC
>Ga0194037_1001848_pt1 | contig 14753 bp, 11 predicted proteins | sample JunL306m_MetaG_FD_148653 | JGI IMG/M metagenome (GOLD analysis project Ga0194037, IMG submission 148653) | Anoxic zone freshwater microbial communities from boreal shield lake in IISD Experimental Lakes Area, Ontario, Canada - Jun2016-L304-6m | ecosystem: Environmental > Aquatic > Freshwater >...
GTGCAGGAACATCGTCCTGATGATCTGGAAAATCTGGCGCGTGCCAGCCTGCACGCCGGCATGGCGTTTTCCAACTCAATGCTGGGAATAGTGCATGCTCTGGCACATCCGATCGGAGGCCTTTACGATACCAGTCATGGCAGTGTTAACGCCATTCTCCTGCCGGAGGTTGTCCGTTTTGAGCTTCCGGTTGTGACGGATAAGCTTCAGGAACTGGCCTGGGGATTGGGGCACCGCTCTAATGGAGATATCAACGCTGCCGGAGACAAAATTCTTGAAACTCTTGATGCGTTGCTGGAAGCCAGCGAAGCGCCACGCACCCTGCGCAGCATCGGTGTTTTGCGTAAAGATCTGCCGGAACTGGCACGCCGCGCTCTCGGCGATATCTCTATTATTACATCTCCGCGTGAAGCTGATCAGGAAGACCTGCTGAATATTCTGGAAAAGGTCTACTGATGAGCACGCCAGCCGTTCGTAAAATAGTGAATAAACCTGCGCTGGAGCGCCTGCTTGGTCTTGGCAACTCCAAAATTGGATTCTATGCAGAGGTAAAACAAAAAATACAGGAACTTGAAGCGGCGAATGCCGGTCTGCGCAGTAAAGGAAACGAGCTGCAGGCTGTCTTTGACTCAATAGCCGACGGGATAGTTGTATATGATCATGGCGGCCTGGTTCAGCACCGCAATCACGTCTGTCCGCAGTTCTTTCCACAGGAAACACTGCCGGGGAGCTCCTGTGAGGAGCTGTTTCACCCCGGGCAAACCCATGCGCCGCACACCTGCCCGATCGAGCGTGCTCTGAATGGTGAACGGGTGGAAATATCTCTGACAGCACCGCTTCCGGGCGGCCAGTTGCGCTATTTTGATGCCACGGCAACACCGATCGAGGACAGTTACAGCGTTCCTAACCGCGCGCTTCTGTTTCTGCGTGACGTATCCGGCAAGCGTCTCCAGGAGTTGCAGCTGATGCAGTCCGAAAAGCTCTCCAGTATCGGAGTTTTGGCTGCCGGAGTTGCTCATGAAATCAATAATCCGCTCTCATCGGTAACCGGCTATGCCGAGGCTTTACTGAGGCGTTTCAGCGACCAGTCATCGCTGGCTGACGATCCGAGGCTGGATGATTTTCAAAAGTATCTCCAGGTAATCATTCGAGAATCATATCGCTGCAAGGGTATCATCGATGGCCTGATCTCGTTCAGTCGCAAATCTGACGGTTCAATCAGCAATGTGAATATTAACGATGTCCTGAATGAGGTGTTGGAACTGGTTAAGTTCAAATCACGTTTCGAAAGGATTGAGATTGCAACCGACCTGCAGAGTGATCTTCCTGATGTGCTCTGCGATTCTTCCGGAATGCGTCAGGTCTGTCTGAACCTGTTGATGAACGCGCACCAGGCAATCAAGGGGAGCGGTGTTGTTGAAATAACTACTAAATCGACCGATCCGGCGACGGTCATATTTCAGATTCGAGATAGCGGTTGCGGGATTCCCAAAGAGATTCTTGAGCAGATCTGGGATCCGTTTTTTACGACCAAAGAGGTCGGGCAGGGGCTGGGTCTGGGGTTGGCCATAACATATAGTATAATCCAGCGGCACGGCGGTGATATCCGAGTTGAAAGTCATATCGGTTCAGGTTCTAAATTTACGGTAAGGATGCCGACATGTCAGAAATAACCCATGGTGATGCAAAGGTGCTGGTGGTTGAAGATGACACCTCTCTGCGTGAACTGCTGCAGATGGAGTTGACCCGCTCGGGGTACAATGTGACTGCCACAGCTAGTGGCGAAGAGGGTTTGGCGGCGTATTGCGAGGAAATTTTCAATGTGGTGCTGCAGGATGTGCGCATGCCCGGTATGGATGGCGTCGAAGCCCTCAAGCTGATGCGGGCTGAGTCGAATATACCTGAAATCATAATGTTTACCGGTCACGGAACGATAGAAACAGCGGTGGAATGTATCAGAAACGGCGCCTACGATTATCTGACCAAGCCGGTCAAGCTCGACGAGCTGGAAATGGTAATCGATAAAGCCTGTGAAAAGAACCGCTTACGGCTTGAGAACATCAATCTGCGTCATGAGATGAAGCGCTTTGAAAACCAGCATATCGTCGGCAACAGTCAGGTTATCCAGAAGGTGCTGGCGACGGTACAGCGCTGGGGAGCGACTGATGAGCACGTTCTGATTACCGGTGAAAGCGGCACCGGCAAAGAGCTGGTTGCCCGGGCGGTCCATGATGCCAGCCGTCGCGTAAACAAGCCTTTTGTCACCGTCAATTGCGGTCGTTTTGATGCCAACACCGCCGAAAGCGAGCTGTTTGGGCATATGCAGGGCGCTTTTACCGGGGCCAACAAGGGGCGTGCCGGTCTGTTCGAGCTGGCTGACACCGGCACGCTTTTCATGGATGAAGTATCCGAAATGCCGCTTGATGTGCAGGTTAAAATGCTTCGCATTATTGAAACCAGCACCTTCCGGCGTATGGGGGGTAACCATGATATTCGCGTCAACGTCAGGTTCGTCTTTGCCTCGAACAAGGTCCTGGGCGATTGCGTCGCCCGTGGTGAATTCAGGGAGGATCTCTATCACCGCATCAACCTGTTGCCGATCCAACTGCCACCGCTACGCCAGCGGGCGGACGATGTCGTGCTGTTAACCTGGTTTTTTATGCGCCAATGCACTGAAAATGACCCGCGCGACTGGGAGATCACTGACGAGGCGATGTCATCCCTGACCGCCTATCAATGGCCGGGAAATGTACGCGAGCTGAGAAACACCATCCGCCGGGCCTGTATCCTGGCCAATGAACCGATTATTACAGCTGATTTATTTCCCTTTTCACCCCCTAAAGTCAGCTACTCTCCGGTCGTGTGTGCTGCTCCCGTTGCTCCCGGCGAGCAGGCGGTGCCCTTTACTCCAGCGCCGCTGTGGGCGATCGAACGCGAGCATATTGAAAAGGTACTACAGATGGTGGACAACAATAAAAGCCGCGCTGCCAAACTGCTTGAAATCGACCGTAAGACACTCTACACAAAACTGGAACGGTATGGGTTGGAGGTTTAATTTAAGCTGTAGAATTTGTCTACACTATTGTAGAGCGTTATTTTTTGTCGTGCAGAGTAAAAAACTAAAATTTACAGTTGTTTAAGTTTAATTATGTCGTGATGTAATTGCAAGTGCTTGTTATAGTTATGTTGTTTTCGGCGGGGGTTTTAATCCACAGTGTAGAAAATGTCTACATATATAGGTGTTTATTGCTGTGTGAACATCTGTTTGTGTAGGAGCGGCTTGCAGACGCGATTGCTGCAATAGCCTGCAGAGTTGAATGTTGCAACAATCGCGTTTTCAAAACGCTCCTACGAAAAACAAACATAGATTATGCCCTTATCCGACGTATTCAAAATTCTTCAGCAGTTCAATCTGCGATCTCCCAAAACACTCACGATTGCCATTACCGGCGTTTGTAATCTTACCTGTAGTCACTGCTGGGTGTCCGCCGGTACGGATTCCGCTGTCGGACATGTAGAGCTTCATTCGTTACGGAGGCTGATTGACGACTTTGTCGGTATGGGTGGGCACGCAGTGCGCTTTACCGGCGGTGAGCCGCTCTGTCATCCCGCCTGGCTGGAGCTGCTGCGTTATGCTGTTGTCCAAGGCGTGTCAGGGATTTTGCTGCAGACTAACGGGATGTTGCTGACGGAACGTAGTGCGCGTGCATTGAGCCAGCTTCAGTGTCAGGAGCTTTCTGTTCAGATCAGTCTGGATGGTGCTACGGCGGGGACACATGACCGGGTACGGGGTGCCGGAGCTTTTGAGGCAGCCCTCAGTGGAATTGATCATCTGGTTCGGGCCGGTTTGGCAGATCGGACGATGATCTTTTTCACAGAGATGCAGCATAACCTGGCAGAGATTCCCGATCTGATGGAGTTGGCATCGGCACACGGGATTGGTTCCGTAGTCACCGGTACACTGGTGGAGTGCGGTCGTGCCGGTAACGAGTCAGGCGTTTCGCCTCCGGATACTGAACAGTATATGCAGTTGCTCCGGCGTTATGAGGAAGATACATGTTTTCGTGAACTCTATCAAAGGATCGGTATAGTTGCGGCGATCGAGTGGAGCAGATCGAAAGCGGTCCGTGAAGAGTGCTGCAGTTTTGCGGAAAATCCCTACCTGACTGCTGACGGTCGATTATATCCCTGTCTGCTCTGTCACTGTGACGACTTCTCCGTGACCGGGGTGTTTGAAAAAGGATTGTCGCGCGCTCTGCTCGAAGCGGCCCCTCTCTGGCGTGACTTGATGAAAATCAGCAGCTGCAGGTCAGAAGAGCTACCCGAGTGTCGAGGGTGTCCCGACAAAAAGCTCTGCGCCGGAGGCTGTATGGGGCGCGCTTGGGGCAGTCACGGAAATCTGATGTCTGTTGATGATCGCTGTGAAGTGCGCAAAAAAATATATCGATGTGGCGAAATTACCCAGTGTGGATAATATCCCTACCTCAAAAGGGCTCTTTTGCACACAATACAATATAAAACCGTTTCATAAGTCTACGACGGCAGAGTTCCCAAAAACTGTCTTACGATGTAGTAAACGAATAACTCGTTGATATTGTTTGTTATAAAAAATTGGCATTCAACTTGCTAAAGACAATGCGTATATCGTAACACACCAAAAACAAAACAAGTTATCAGGTTCTTTTGCCCATTTTGAAGAGAGCCGAAAAAACGAGGTTATGAGGAGGTGGTCGCCACAGAATAGGGCACAGTATACTGTTACATCGCTGGAACTGTTGAATAGTACGATAAATGTCATGCAATCAAAGAGCAGTACAAAAAACACACACCCAAAAAGGAGGTAGTACCCATGTCACACAATAAAGACGTTAAACGGACCCTTAAGAACGAGAGACTGGAATACCCGATCAAAATGATGCACGCCTATCCTTCCGTAAATGTCGGCTGGGGCGCACACACAATGGTTGGTAATGACGCCAGAGCACTTGGCATGACCAATGCGCTTATCGTAACCACCGGCCTGCGTGGTACCGGCATTGTTGAGACGGTCCAGGGCGTGCTGAAAGCTGCCGGGGTTGCTTCCGAAGTATTTGATAAAGTTACACCGAACCCTAAAGACCACGAAGTTATGGCTGGTGCCAAAGTATTGGCATCCGGTACATTTGACGGCCTGATCAGCCTCGGCGGCGGTAGCTCACACGACTGCTGCAAAGCTATCAAACTTGTTCACAGCCATGACGGCCAGGACGTTCGTACTTTTGAAGGTGCTTTCAAAGCAACCAAAAAGAACACGATTCCTCAGCTCGCCATCAACACCACATCAGGAACAGGCTCAGAAGTTTCCTGTTTCTCGATCATCAACCACACTGACAAAATGTACAAAATGGCTCTCTTCGATCCGAACTGTACACCAAGCAAATCCATCAATGACCCACTGATTCATCAGTGTATGCCTGGCGACCTGGCCGGTTACACCGGTATGGACGCACTTGCACACGGCGTAGAAGCTATCACTTCCCGTCTGGGCGTTGTATCTGCATACGGTCCTGGTCTGAGCGCTATCTCCCTGATCTTCGGCAACCTGCGTCAGTCAGCAATGAACAGAAACAATGACAAAGCTATCGAAGCTATGGTTTGGGCTGAAATGGCAGCCGCTTACAGCTTCAACAGCGCCGGTCTCGGCCTGATTCACAGTATGGCTCACGCTCTGGGCGGCATGTACGATGCTCCTCACGGCCTCTGCAACGCTATCGGCCTCGGCCCTGTCATGACCTTCAACCTCCCGGCCTGCCCAGAGCGCTTCAAGATGATGGCTCAGGCTGCCGGTATCGATACAAACGGCATGTCCGATATGAAAGCCGGCCAGGCATTCATTGACGCCTGTCTGGAACTGAAAGCTGATCTCGGCATCACCAAGACCTTTACTGATCTTGGTCTGCTCGAAAAAGACGTTGAAGGTCTGTCACGCTTCTCCGTCAACGATATCTGTACAGAAGGTAACCCAACTGATACAGGTCTGCAGGATATGATCGGCATCTTCCATCAGTGCATGTAATATAAACCTGACCCCCATCCGGGGATTCCGGATGGGGGTCATCTCCTCACATTGTGTGCCTATGTTATGTTATGCCGCTGACGCCGTGTTGGATTATATCTTGCACGGAGATCAGCGGCTTCTTTGTATCAGCCGAAACCCCACACAAATCATTAAATACAATTTCAAGACGAGGCTCGTATGATTACCCAACAAGCGGTCATGGATTTTCTCCGTGCCGGAAGTTACATCGCTGATGACGCAATTGCTACCGCTGTTTTTCTGGCCATCCGCATGGAGAAGCCGATTCTGATCGAAGGCCCTCCCGGCGTCGGTAAAACCGGTCTGGCCAAGGCGCTTTCAGCCGCCCTTGATTTTCCACTGGTACGACTGCAGTGCTATGAAGGCATAGATGAAGGCAAGGCGCTCTACGACTGGGAATACGGTAAACAGCTGCTCTATACCCAGTTGCTTCGCACTCAGCTGGACAACTACCTCTCCGTATCGTCCGACTTGCGCGAGGCGGTTGAGCGCCTTTCTGCTGAAGAGAGTCTGTTCTTTTCCAAAAACTTTCTTGTGCAACGGCCGATTCTGCGAAGTTTCCTCTCAGACAAGCGATCTCTGCTGCTGATCGATGAAATTGACCGTTCCGATGACGAGTTTGAAGCGCTGCTGCTGGAATGTCTCAGTGACTTCCAGGTATCGATTCCCGAGTTGGGCGTTATCGAGGCCAAACGCAAGCCGCTCACCATTTTGACCAGTAACGGTACCCGCATGATCTCTGATGCGCTACGTCGCCGCTGTCTGTATCTGTATATCGGGTATCCGGACCTGGAACGGGAAGTCGCCATTGTACGGGCGAAATTCCCAGAGATCTGCGAAACGCTGGCTCGCCAGATGGTGGATTTCCTGCGTAAAGCACGCGAACTGAATCTGCGCAAGCCACCAAGTGTTTCCGAAACACTCGACTGGGCCCAGGTGCTTTCAATCCTGAAGGCTAACCAGCTGACACCGGAAATAGTCGCCAGCACGGTCGGTGTGATTGCCAAGCACCAGACTGACCTGCAGAAGGTTATCGATCTGGCTGCCCAGGAACTGAGCTGACCATGGAACGGATCATCACCAGCTTTATTGCTGCACTCCGTGAAAGCGGTATTCGTGTATCGCCCGGAGAAAGTCTGGATGCCGTGCAGGCACTCGGTCTTTGCGGAATGGAAGGACGAAAATCGACACGGCAACTGCTGCGGTTGACACTGGTAAAAAATGTCAATGACATTCCGGTGTTCAATGAAGTATTTAACCGCTATTTCAGCCGTTTCCAGTTTGTCGATCCGGAAGTCAATATTCCGGATCTGCTGAACGCTGCCATAACGGAGATGGAGGGAGAATTCACCTATCTGAACGAAGTCAGGGATGACCATGATGACGGTCAGGGACCGCTGATTAAAATAGACAGCGAGGTGAGCCCGGAAGATCTGCAGGAACTCAAAAGTCTTACCGAGATTGATCCTGACGATGTGGACGGTATAGAAATTTCCGTTCAGATGAAGGGGTTTCGCGGCAAAGCCAAAAAACCACCCCGCCCGACGCGGCGCTTCACACAGAATCCGCTGACGATTGAGCTCGACAAGAGCAATAATTTTGACCAGCACCGTGTCACCTTTACTCCGGAAGAACAGGCCGCCATGCAGGATGTTGTTTCCCGGATGATGCTGCGGCTGCGTAAAGATATGCGCCGTATGAAGAACAACCAGAATCGCGGCAAGCTGCACGTCATCAAGACGATTCAGAAGAACTACCGGCACGACATGGTACCGTTTCAAGTCGCGCTGCGTCGTAAACGTCGTGAAAAGCCACGGCTGGTGGTGCTCTGCGATGTCAGCTATTCTGTAAGTCACGCAGCCCGTTTCATGCTGCTGCTGCTGCATACGCTGCACAATCAGTTGCTGGATGTGCGCAGTTTTATCTACAATCGCGATGTTGCTGAAATAACCGAAATGCTGGCCAATATGCCGGTTAACGACCTGATGGAAACCATTGATAAAGGTGACATCGTCGATCTGGATGAGAACAGTAACTTCGGTCAGGTCTTTTTGAAGTTCAAGAAAAATTTTCTGGATAATCTGCGTGGCCGCCCGGCCTTCATCATCTTGGGAGACGCCCGCAACAACTACGCAGAAGCCAACGACTGGGTCCTGGACGAGATCCGAGAAAAGGCGCGCTATATGCTCTGGTTGACGCCCGAAGAACGCGAAACCTGGAGTCGCGGCGACTGTTTGATGGAAGTATATGGTTCGTACTGTGACAAGGTTGAGGTCGTTAAGACGGTCGATGACCTGAGTCTGGTTGTTGAAGACCTCTTGCGCGATATCTATGCTGACACGGCCCATCCGATTGACAGGAAGCTGCTGCGGGAGGCCAAAGCGGCCGAAATTTATGATCCGAAGGACTATTACCACCGGGGCGCAAACGCCGGTATGGAACCGGTATTTGATCCTACCGGACGAAGTCAATGGTCTTTTCACCCGGATGGGCGGAGTCAATGGTGACAGTCCGGAATATATACACACAAAAGGAGTATAGATGAGTTGCGACAGTAAAAATCACCAGATGCATATGTGTGCTCTGAAACGGCAGGGAATGGATGATTGTATCAAGAGTTTTTCCGATAATCCGACGGTTGAATGTAAAAAATGCGGCGTCAAGGCCAACAGTTCAGAAAATCTCTGTGCTGCTCATCTGCTCGACAATGCACCCAATGTTGAGGGTGGTCACGGCATGGTAAGTATAGACGAAATCGGTAAACCGCATGAAGGATCAGGGATTCCACTCTAAGGAGCCTAGAAAAAATAAACTGCACTTTCCCGTTCGTGGTGAGCTTGTCGAACCATGGACGGCTGCCCCCTTCGACGAGGCTCAGGACAGGCTTCGACAAGCTCAGGGCGAACGGTATGTGTAAATTTTTTTTTCCGGACTCCTAACAACACTGCAAGGGGAGGTAGTCACGATGAAAGAACGAAGTGGTATCACCAGCTTTAAGGGTAATCCGGTTACGCTACTTGGGCCGCAGCTTGATATCGGTGATAAAGCCCCCGATTTCAGCCTGGTTGATAATGGACTGGCTGCAGTAACGCTGGCAGATTTTAAAGGTAAAACAAAAATCATCAGCACGGTGCCGTCTCTGGATACTCCGGTGTGTGATACCGAGACGCGCCGTTTTAATCAGGAGGCAGCGCAACTGTCTGACACAACAGTCATACTGACCGTAAGTCTGGATCTCCCGTTTGCCCAGAAACGATGGTGCGGCGCTGCCGGAATCGACCGGGTGATTACCCTCTCCGATTATCAGGAACACGCTTTTGGTTTGGCATACGGGGTGTTGATCAAGGAGCTGAAGCTTCTTTCCCGCTCAATTTTCGTACTGGATGGTGATGATATTATCCGCTACATCCAGCATGTCCCGGAAATCACGACTGAACCTGATTACGCGGCTGTACTGGCGGCTGCCAAAGTGACACAGATTGACATCAAACAGGTGCCTATGGACGGCGTTTGCGGTGGCTATTGATCCCGGAAATAAACCTGAGGTACCTGTAGTAGCTACTGAAACGCGCTGGGTGTGTGCTGTGTGCGGTTATGTTCACCAGGGAGCGGATCTTCCCGGATGCTGTCCGATCTGTGGAGCCGCTCCTGATCTGTTTGAACTGCAGTCGCACTCAATAGCCCCCATTCATCAGAGTGAATTTGATCAATGGACCTGTCTGAATTGTGATTACATTCACCTCGGAACACGACCCCCCCCAATCTGTCCAGTCTGCGGCTTACCGCCCGATCAGTTTGAAGCGGGTACATATATTCCCACTGTTGCCGGTTCGTCTGAAGAAACACTCGCAATCGTGATTGTCGGAGCTGGAATTGCCGGCGTATCTGCGGCCGAGGCAATCCGTCAGGCCTCACCGGCGGCCTCTATCACACTGCTCTGCAAGGAACCGGAACTCCCCTATTATCGACTGAATCTGACCCGCTATCTTGCCGGAGAAATTTCTGCCGAGAATCTTAATATTCACCCGCAACAATGGTATCGCGACAACAGTATCGATCTGCGGCTGGCGACGGAGTTGCAGGAACTCGATCCAGACGGCACGCGTCTGACACTGTCAGGTGGTGAGTTATTACGCTACGACCGTTTGATCTTTGCTATGGGAGCACACCCTTTTGTGCCTCCTATTCCGGGGATACACCGTGAAAATGTAACAACATTGAGAACCGTGCGGGATGCGGACGCCATTCTCGGGCAGTGTTGTCCGGGGCTGCCGTGTGTCATTATCGGCGGCGGTGTTCTGGGATTGGAAGTCGCAGGCGCTCTGGCACGTCACGGTGTCTCGGTTACGCTGTTGGAAGGGTTCGGTTGGTTGATGCCGCTTCAGCTCAATCAGACTGCCGGTGATTTGCTGGCAGAGTATGCCGCAGATCTTGGAATTACGATACGAACCAACGTCAAAATTGCCCAGATAGACGGCGATGACCGGGTACGCAGTATCGTTCTGGAAGGTGGCGCAAGTATACCGGCTGAGCTGGTCATCATTACGGCCGGGGTCAGATCTAACAGTTGGCTGCTGCGCCGGGCTCATATTGACGTTAACCAGGGTGTGCTGGTGAACGATACGCTGCAGACCTGCAGGGAAGAGCTTTTTGCGGCTGGTGATATTGCCGAGCATCGAGGCGTGAGCTACGGTGCCTGGGCTCCGGCGCAATTTCAAGGGGTTATTGCCGGGTTGAATGCTATCGGCAAAAAGACCGAATTTGCCGGTATTCCCCGTACCAATACTCTGAAAGTACTCAATCTGGAACTCTTCAGCATCGGCCAGGTGCATCCTGCAGATGGCAGTTATCAGACATATGAACTCATGAAAAACAGGCAGTACCACTATTTCATGTTTCATGACGGACAACTGGTCGGTGCTATTCTGCTTGGCGACATGAAACTGGCTGCCACCATAAAAATTCTGATAGAGAAGAAGAGCTCATGTACCGATCTGCTGCATACAAATCCTGATGTTCAGGCTGTTATCACCTACATCGAAAACAGGTAAAGGAGAACAACCATGAGCCGCATGCTGTTAGCGCCAAGCCGCTATGTTCAGGGAGCCGGTGCCATTAAGGAAATCGGACTGCATACATCCCGTATCGGAACCAGCGCACTGGTAATCGGCGGTAAGACCGCCTTGTCCCTGTGTGGAACTGATATTTCTAACAGTCTCTCTGAAAAAGGGATCCCCTGTCACCAGGAGTGTTTTCAGGGGGTCTCGTCACAGCTGGAGATCAGGCGACTGACCGGGATTGCCGCTGCACATCGGGCTGACGTCATTATTGCGCTTGGCGGTGGAGCCGCGATTGATGCCGGCAAAGCGGTTTCGCATGAGATGAATGTACCGGTGATCGTCGTACCGACCGTAATTTCAACCGACGCGCCCTGTTCGGCGCTGTCGGTCATATATACTGAGACGGGCACCTTTGAACGCTATCTTTTTTTACGAAAAAACCCGGATTGCGTTCTGGTCGATACGACCTTGGTGGCCCTGTCACCGGTTAAATTTATAGTAGCCGGTATGGGAGATGCGCTGGCGACCTTCTGGGAATCAGACACCTGCTATCGAAGCGGTAAACCGAACCTGCTGACCGGCGGAGCCAGCCCGACACTCGCCACACGCGCCCTGGCGCGTCTCTGCTATGATACATTACTGGAATCAGGTCTCCAGGCGAAGCAGGCGGTCGAGCTGCAGGTGGTTACTCCGGCCGTGGAATCGATCGTGGAAGCCAACACACTCCTGAGTGGACTGAGTTCTGAAAACGGCGGGCATGCGGCGGCACATTCGATTCATAATGGTTTGACAACCTTGAAATCTGCGATGCACAAGCTGCATGGTGAAAAAGTCGCTTTTGGAGTACTGGCCCAGCTGGTGCTTGAAGGACGGCCTGCCAGAGATATCAAAGAGGTACAGGATTTCTGTTTCAGCGTCGGACTGCCACTCTGTCTGGAGGATCTTGATATTACCGATCCTACACCGGAAGAGATCATGCAGGTTTCAGTTGCTGCAGTAACTGAGGGCGAGACTATTCATGCGACATGGTTTACCGTTACCGCCGAAATGGTTGCTGCCGCTATCAGGACAGCAGATGCGCTTGGTCTCCGGTATAAGAAGGGTGTCTGCTGATGGAGTGTCAGGCAGATATGCTTCGCATGCCTGGTGTAGAAGGTAATTTGTTGCCGCTTTCGTCAGAGAAGGCTGCTCAACTTCTTCAAAAATTCCAGATCCGCCTGAACCAGATGGAACGGCAGATCGAAGAAATGCGAACAGCCAATCTGGAACTGGAGGCTTCACGTAACAAGTATGCCTTCCTCTACGATGTTGCCCCGATCGGCTACGTCACACTTGCTCCCGACAGCAGCATCAAGAGCGTCAATCTGACAGGCGCTACGCTGCTTGGTGCGGAGCGCTCTTCGCTGTACGGAATGCACTTCGATCTGTTTGTCTCTGCCGAAGACCGAGTCTCTTTTTCCTCTTTTCTGAAGGTGGTTTTTTCCTGCCGCGACAAAAAGACCTGCCGCCTGAAGCTTGCCAGCAGCACTGCTCCGTCACTGTATCTGCGTATCGATATGATGGCCACCGAATCGGGAGAAGAATGCCACGCAGCGCTCCTGGATATTACCGAGCGCAAATGGGCTGAAGAGGCTTTGCTGGAAAGTGAATATAACCTTACCAAGGCGCAGGCCATGTCGCATGTCGGTTCATGGAGCTCAAATCCGGTCTCGGGATATCTGGGGGTTTCAGACGAGCTGCTGCGCATTATGCGTCTGAAGCGTGATGAAGCAACTCAGGAAATGTTTGCAGCACTGATTCATCCGGACGATCGTGAGACTGTTATGCGGTATCTGCGACGAGGTATCGAGCAGGGTATCAACTATGAAATCGAGCATCGTCTGCTGCTGCAGGACGGCTCAATGAAATGGGTCTACACGATTGTCGAGCCGTCGGTCAATTTTGCCCGGCAGGTGGTTCGCTTATACGGCACGACGCAGGATATTACCGAACGCAAACAGAGCGAAGTGAAATTACGCAATAAAAAAAATGAGCTGCAGGCGATCTTCGACTCGGTGAATGATGGTGTGATCGTCTTTGATCATGACGGCCACATCCAGCACCATAACCACATCTGCCCCCAGTTTTTTCCTGAAACAGTTCTGAGCGATGGCACCTGCAGAGATATTTTTCACCACGGTATGCTGCACTCGCCGCACACCTGTCCCGTAGAACGGGCGCTGGCCGGTGAGCGGGTTGAAACGTCACTGGTCTATGCCCGCGAAGGACATGAGACGCGTTATATTGACATCACCGCCAACCCGATTCAGGATTCGCTGGGAGAAAAGACCCGTGCGCTGGTTTTTCTGCGAGATGTAACGCTGAAGAGAGTTCAGGAACTGCAGATGATACAGACTGAAAAAATGTCGAGTATCGGGGTTCTGGCAACCGGCGTCGCCCATGAAATTAATAATCCGCTTACGTCGGTGGCGGGGTATGCCGAGGCGCTGCTGCGGCGCTTCAGCGATGATCCCACGCTGGGCACCGATCCGCGTCTGGACGCCTTTCAAAAATATCTGGAGGTGATCGTCCGCGAGTCGTACCATTGCAAATCGATCATTGACAGTCTGCTCAACTTTGGCCGCAAATCGGACGGTCTAATCGGTAATGTGGATCTGAATGCGATACTGATGGAGATTCTCGAACTTCTGAGGCATCAGACGTTTGATGATTTGGTCGCAGTCGTGGTCGATCTGCAGGATAATCTTCCCAGTCTGCTCGGTGACCCGTCCGGGCTTCGACAGGTCTTCATGAATCTTCTGATTAACGCCCATCATGCGATCAAGGGGGGCGGGCAGGTAGCAATTTCAACGAAGTATGCCCGCAAGGAGGGCAGGGTGTATGTACAGGTTTCCGATACCGGCAGCGGCATTGATCCAGATATTATTGACCGGATTTGGGACCCCTTCTTTACCACAAAAGCAACCGGTAAGGGACTGGGACTCGGGCTGGCCCTGACCTTCAATATTGTCAAACGTCACGGTGGAGAAATCAGCGTTAAGAGTACCGTCGGCAAAGGCTCACACTTTGTCGTGTGGCTGCCGGTACGATATGTGAATGGTGCGACTCCTGCTCATAGTAAATAGCAGTGGCGCCAACCGCGTACCGAATTGATCAGCCAGAGCTCTTCAGCCCGTAGCAGATCATCCGGAGTAATAAACCGTTCACTAATCCTGCCCTGAGCAATCAGTTCCTCCCGTAAAACGCCCGGCAGCAGACCGCACGTACGCGGCGGTGTCAGCAGAGCCCCCTCAAGATTGACCACCAGATTGTGATAACTCCCCTCAGTCAGCTGACCATTCTCATTAAGCAACAGTACCTCATCACAGTCCGGGCGGTCTGACCGGGCAGCATCGAACAGTTCGCGCCGGGTCGTTTTGTGGTAGCGCATGACATCATTTGAATCAACGTGAGTGGTGCTGATGGCAAGGCGTAGCGGCAGGGAATTTTCCGGAAGGAGTTCGGAAGAGATCTCCACATTGCCATCCGCTGAGAGCAGAAGACGAACTTTGTGTAATCCGTTAATCCGGGTGGCGAAAGATGAAAGTGCCAGACGAATGGTGGTTTCATTGAACTGA
>Ga0194037_1001849_pt1 | contig 14744 bp, 11 predicted proteins | sample JunL306m_MetaG_FD_148653 | JGI IMG/M metagenome (GOLD analysis project Ga0194037, IMG submission 148653) | Anoxic zone freshwater microbial communities from boreal shield lake in IISD Experimental Lakes Area, Ontario, Canada - Jun2016-L304-6m | ecosystem: Environmental > Aquatic > Freshwater >...
TCTTGACGTCAGCCGGTTTCGGATAGGCGGCAGTATGGCAGAACGACTGCATATACATGGGAGCCTGGAATTTGAGGCAGGCCAGCTCTTTCAGCTCATCAGCGGTCATCGGACCGGTTGTATCCTGGGATCCGACCGTGGTCATCTTTGGTTCGCAGGCGGTACCCGGCAGAATGCCGGTTACTCCGCAGGCAACACCGACCATTTTCTGAGCGAGCGAGTAGCCCTGCTTGGCTTTCGGCTTGGGATTGACCGGCAGTGTGAAAACGGTCGTCGGCTTGAGACCCAGAGCCGTGCGGGCCTTGTCTGTCACAGCCCGGCCAATGATCAGCGGGATACGGCCACCGGCACGGAATTCATCAGCCAAAGTATTTGGAGCTATTTCAAAAGAGGAGAGCGTCGCCCCCTTTTCGTCAGTTATGATACATTTTTTGGAGTCGATGACAATTACGTCGCCGGTTTTCATGCCGGTTACGTCAGCCTTGAGCGGTAGCGCGCCGGAATCCTGAGCAGTATTAAAAAAGATCGGGGCGATGACGCTGCCGATAATCACACCGGCGGTCTTCTTGTTCGGAACACAGGGAATCTCATCACCGATTGCCCAGAGGACCGAGTTGCAGGCCGATTTACGGGAAGAACCGGTACCGACTACATCACCAACAAAGGCGACTTGAAAACCCTCTTCGCGGAATTTAGCGATAGTAGCCAACCCATCTTTAAAACGGGTTTTACCCATTGCCAGAGAGTGCAGCGGGATGTCGGGACGACTCCAGGCATCACCGGCCGGTGAGAAGTCATCGGTGTTGATTTCGCCTTCCACTTTATAGACTTTGAGTTTGATCGTATCGGGTACACCTTTGCGATGAGTGAACCAATCGGCATCGGCCCAAGATTTCAAGACCTTGGCAGCGGAGCTGTTTTTGCCGCTGGTGGCAAGTTTTGCCACTTCGTCAAAGGCATCATAGACCAGCGTAATTGAAGAAAGAGCACAAGCAGCTTCGTCGCCCAATTTTTTGTCCTTGAGAGCAGCAACCAGAGGCGCCACGTTGTAGCCACCAATCATGGTACCAAGCATACGAATCGCGGCAACCGGATCAATCAGCGGTGATTTTTTTGTACCGGTAACAAGCTCAGCCAGGAATTCTGCTTTAACCTTTGCAGACGGGTCAACTCCGGGGGAGACACGATCCTTGATAAGTCCGAGCAGAAATTCTTCCTTACCTTTAGGCGGTTTTACCAGCAGTTTACACAGGTCGGTGGTTTGTTCCGGGGTAAGCGGCAGTGCAGGAATTCCAAGAGCCGCCCTCTCCTTCTCATGTGCAAGATACGCTTCAATCATTCAGTGTTCCTCCTTCGTGGGGTATGGTTTCTGCTGGTGAGCATCTGGATATTACAGGTAAAAAGTGCATAGTGTATACAATTTATCAGGACACATTGTCAACGGATGTTTTGGCTGTTTCAGGAATAAGACAGATACATTACTCATCATCCAGCATACGATGCTTGGGCTTCTCGACGTCCTCAAATTCCCCTTTTTTTACCGCCCAGATAAAAATAAGCCAGCAGCCGGCACCCAGGCAGAGCGACAGCACAATCAGAATAATCAGGCTTTCATCCATGATGTTTGAACCTCATCAGACGCAGCGAATTCAGCGAAACCAGCAGTGAGCTGGCGGTCATGGCTCCGGCGGCGTAAATGGGGGTCAAAAGGCCGGATGCCGCAAATGGAATCCCGACCAGATTATACAAAAAGGCCCAGGCCAGATTCTGTTTGATGATCGCCATGGTAGCACGGCTGAGACGGTGAGCATCGCTAATTCGCGTCAGGTCATCACTGACAATAATAATATCGGCATTTTCCATGGCTATATCACTGGCACCGGTCAGCGAGCAACTGACGGTTGCGGCAGCCAGAGCCGGTGCATCATTAACCCCGTCACCGGCCATCAGCACAGAGTATCCCTGTTCCTGCAGCGCCTGAATATGTGCCAGCTTCTGATCCGGCGTCATGCCGCCTCGAGCAGCAACGACGCCGATTTCTGCCGCAATCCGCTCCACGGTCGCCTGCTGGTCACCGCTGATCAGCTGGATATCAATCGCCTGAGCCGCCAGCCCGGCAACCATCTGTCCGGCTCCGAAGCGCACCTGATCCTGCAGCAGATAGCTCCCGGCCAGACGACCGTCGATGGCAACCAATACCGCAGTAGCAGAAGAGTCAGGAGCGGTGTAAGCCGTTACATCGCACCCCTGTTCCTGCAGAAAAACGGGGCTTCCGCACACTATCTGTCGACCGTCAGGCTGTACTCCGGAAATACCACGTCCCGGAATGGAGCGGAAGTCACGGCACTGCTCCGGCAGAAGCCCCCGTCCGGCAGCATGCTGAACTATCGAACGGGCCAACGGATGTGCCGAAGGCTCTTCCAGCGTAGTGGCAGCCTGAATAACATCCACTTCAGAAAAATCGTGGTACGTTTCAAAGCGCTCTACCTGCGGCTGACCGATGGTAATCGTACCGGTCTTGTCAAACAGAGCGGTCTGAACCTGCGCCATCCTTTCAATGACGTCGCCTCCGCGCAGGATGATGCCGAGTGCAGCCGAACGGCTGCAGGCCGCCAGCACCGCCGCCGGAACCGCCAGACCCATGGCACAGGGGCAGGCGATCAAGACAACCGCCAGGGCCGTCATAACAGCCGCTCCGACACCACTCCCGCTCAAGACGACGTGGCTGATTCCGACCAGCACCGCCAGCAGCAGCACTGCCGGAACAAACCATCCCGCCACACGATCGGCCAGTAGCTGAATACCAGGTTTGCCGGACTGCGCCATCTGCACCAGCGCGGCAACCCGCATCAGATAACTCTGCCCGGCCGGTCGGAGTGCCTGAACCGTCACCGGCGCCGAGAGATTGATACAGCCGGAACGGACATCATCGCCCCCCTTCAGCAGCACCGGTAGACTCTCGCCGGTTGCCAACGATTGATCGACTTCGGTTTCACCTTCCAGCATCAGGCAATCGACCGGAAAACGCTCCCCCTGCCTCACCAGCAGCAGGTCGCCCGGCTTGATCTGATCGACAGCAACGGAACGGTTGCCACCCGACTCGACCAGCGTTGCCTGCTGCGGCGCCGAAGCGTACAGAGAGCTGATGCCGGACATGGCCCGGCGGCGCACCGACAGCTCCAGTAGCCGACCGATCAGCACAAAGGTGACGATCGTGGCGGCACTTTCAAAGTAGGTTTCCTCTCCACTAACGAGTGCCCACAGGCTGTAGCTCCAGGCCGAAAGCGCCCCGACCGCAATCAGCAGGTCCATCCCCGGAGCGCCGGTTCTGAGCGATCGCCAGGCGCCGGCCAGAAACGGCCAGCCGGAATAGAACACCACCGGCGTAGTTACAACCAGCGAGACGTACTGCAGCATCTGTTTCACACCGGTCGCCATCCCCTGAAAATATCCGGCATAGAGAGCATACGAATACGCCATCAGCTGCATCGTCAAAAAAGCAGCCGTTCCGAAACGGAGCAGCAGATCATCGCGCTCATGTTTGGCATCTTTTTCTGACTGATCCGGAGAATAGGGGCGCGGGGTATAACCGAGCTGGGTGATGACGTGGAAAATTTCGAGTGGAGTAACCGAAGCAGGTTTAAAACGTATCGATGCAATACCGCCGCTGTAGGAGAGGCTGGCACCTGCAACGCCGGGAATCGCAGCCAACATCCGCTCCAGCAGCCAGACACAGGATGGGCAGGAAATTCCACCTATTAGAACATCGATCCGACAGAGTTCCCCTTCCGGTACAATATGTTGAACAAGTTCTACTTCAGTATAACTTGAAGTTTCTACGTCATTGACCGTCGGCAGTGCACGATCACCGCGCAGGTAGAACTGGCTCAGCCCGGAGTCACAGATCAAACGATAGGCGCCCTGGCAGCCCCGGCAGCAAAAACTAACAGGAGAACCGTCGTCAGCAGAGGCCGTTATCGGACGCCAGCGAAAACTGATGCCACAATGGCTGCAGATAGATAAAATCGGATCGGTCATGGAGTAAGAATCGTCAGTACAACCGGCGAGTGAGCGCTGATAAGCTGCAGATCAACATTTGATGGTCTGTGTGTGGGAATTGTTAAGCAACGGACGCTTATAGAAATTTTGTGTCGTTCATCTTGAATCATTCTTTCAGCCATGACACTAAATATTCTCTCTGATATTTTTAGTCAAGATACATTCTGCCACATCAGCGTTTGTGCTGCATCAGACGTGTGCCATCAGAGTGCTACAACAAGGGGAAGGCCTGAACAGTCATTGCCAGAAAAACCTCAGACAAGCAGTGAGAGGGTATTGGAGTATAAAAAAGCGCCTTAACTCAGCAACCAGATTGTTAGCGGCAAGGTGATGAACGACAGGCAGGTCTGCACAGTGATGATGGCAGCCATGCTGTCATGATCCCCCCCCATCTGTCGGGAGAGAATATAGGCTGAAGGTGCGGTAGGAACACTAAACAGCAGAACCGAGACACTCAGCGCCGTACCGGTTAGCCCCAGACATGTTGCCAGTCCCCAGGCGATCAGTGGTTTACAGAGAAACTGTACCGTGCTGGAAACAATCAGGGGGTGCCAATGCATCATCAGATTGTCAGCCCGATAGGCAGCGCCAACCGCCATCAGCCCAACCGGAAAAGCCGCCTTGCCCCCGAGAGCCAGTATACCGTCGATTGCCAGTGGCAATTTCAGTCCGGTTGAATTCAGGCCAACTCCGATGACACAACCGATAATAAGCGGATTACGCAGCAGATCTGTTACCAACCGTTTCAAGTCCACACCCGTTCCGTTGTTGACTGCCAGCGAAAAGGCCGAGACGCAGAGTACATTGATTAATATAATCATGAACCCGGCTCCCATGGCGGCCAGAAACAAACCGTCCCCGCCGAAAAGATTCTCGGCCAGAGCCAACGCCACAAAGGTATTGAAGCGTACACCACCTTGAAACAGCGAGGTAAAGGCCGCTCCCCCCATACTCCGGTTTATAAACCACCAGAATGTTATCAGCACAGCACTGGCAAGCACTGCGCCTTCCACAGTCAGCAGAATCTTCAACCAGGGTAGCGCACCAATCTGTTTACCGGACAGGTTGTGAATCAGCGTAGCCGGCATGAGCAAAAAGTAGGTCAGTTTTTCGGCAGAGGGCCAGAATGAAGCGGGTAGAAAACTGCTGCGCTGGATCAAGGAACCAACGAGGATGAGTCCCAGAACCGGAATAAGTGCGTTTATTATGTTTACCACAGCACCGCCCCTCGTCAGATTCGAAAATGGACGGAATAATAGCACAGTCCAGCTTCATTCACAGGTTTTTCACATTCCGTCAGACGTGCCTTCAGCGCCTGTTCATGCTGTCGGCGTTCTATCACATCACGTATGATGGATGCACAACCCGCCAGTGCCTGTATTCATATCCATTATGTACCTCCTGGGCGTCTCAAGCGCAACCTCAACAAGTTAACAGAATAATGTGGATTTCGGCAGAAGACCTTGACGCACATCAAGAATACCGTTATTGAGTCAGTGAGGAGAGTTCCAAGTGACAGACCTGTTACTGGTCTGTCGGATGCGATCTGCCGTATTATTTCATCCGCACGGATATTTTTTTGTAGGCTCGTTGATACTTTCGGAGGGAACCATGACAAAACATCTTATTATTGGTGGCGTAGCAGCGGGAATGTCAGCGGCTGCACGTTTACGGCGGCTTGATGAAAATGCTGAAATTATCGTTCTGGAGCGCGGGGAATATATCTCATACGCCAACTGCGGACTTCCGTATTATGTCGGCGATGAAATCACTGTCCGCGACAACCTGCTTCTGCAGACTCCGGAATCTTTCAGGAGCCGCTTCAATGTTGAGGTTAGGATACTGAATGAAGCGCTATCTCTGCATCCTGATCTGAAAACCGTGCTGGTCAAAAATTTAGTCACCGGGGAAAGCTATCAGGAGAGCTACGATACACTGCTGCTGGCCCCCGGCGGTTCCCCGCTGCGTCCGGCAATTCCCGGCATCGATCATCCTGCGATTCAAACACTCTGGACGATCCCGAATACTGATGAAATAAGGGCACGCGTTGATGGCGGTCTGGTCAAAAAAGCGGTTGTCGTGGGCGGCGGTTTCATTGGGCTGGAGATGGCAGAAAACCTGCGCCTGCGCGGGCTGGACGTTACTCTGCTTGATATGGCACCGCAGGTTATGAATGTCATTGATCCTGAGATGGCGGCAATAGTCCATCGCGAACTGCGCAACAACGGAGTTGAACTGCTGCTGAATGAGACCGTGAACGGCTTTGAACCGCTGGCCGGTGGTCGTGTACGTGTTCAACTCGGAAATGGAGGTGTGCGGGAAGCGGAACTGGTGCTGCTCTCGATCGGCGTGAAGCCGAATACAGGCTTTTTGGCTGATTCCGGGATTGAGCTGGGCGCTCGCGGCCACATCGTCGTGAACAGGCAGTTACGGACAAACCGGCCGGATATCTTCGCTGCCGGTGATGCCATTGAAGTCGTCAATCCATTTACCGGCAAAAAAACGGCGGTGCCTTTGGCCGGACCGGCCAACAAACAGGGCCGGATAGCGGCGGGCAATATGCATGGAGTAAACGTAAAAAGCTACGATAGCACCATGGGAACTGCAATTGCCAAGGTCTTTGATCTGGCGGTCGGTGTGACCGGTGCTACGGAAAAGTTCTGTCGAGCAGAAAGCATCCCCTACAAGAGCGTTATAATCCACTCAAACCATCATGCCGGGTACTACCCCGGTGCGAGCATGCTCTCGTTCAAACTCATCTTCTCTCCAGAAACCCGCACGATTCTCGGTGCACAACTTATCGGAAAAGATGGGGTTGACAAGCGCATCGATGTAATTGCAACCGCTATCAAAGGGGGCATGACGGTTGATGATCTGACCGAAATCGAACACGCCTACGCCCCGCCCTATTCCTCAGCCAAAGATCCGGTTAATATGATCGGCTTTGTGGCGCAGAATGTTCTTGATGGTTTGGTACAGACAATTACGTTCGACAAACTGGAGGAGGCGGTACACGAAGGGACTTATCTACTTGACGTGCGTTCACCGTTGGAATATGCGGAAGGAAGCATTGCCGGAGCGGTCAATATCCCGCTTGATGTATTACGGAATAAGCTGGCTGATCTGCCGTGTGACAGGACGATAGTGGTTTTCTGCAAGGTAGGCCTGCGCGGCTATATTGCCGCCCGGATTCTTTATGCGCATGGCTTCAGCGTCTGTCTCAACCTTTCCGGCGGATATGAAACCTATTCCGTTACACATTCTGTTGTTTGAAAAATCAGTGCTGATGCGAGCACGAACGCCGCTCAGAATGACTCAACGCCTTTATCAGCGGACCGCCACTGCAACTGGAACAGTCAAACTGGATAGTTGTATGGGTGATATGAAACTCGTGCGCCAGTTCATGTTCAATACGGTGGAGCAAGCCCTCCCGATCACCTGCATTCTCCGACTGAATTTCCACATGAGCGGAAAGAGCAAAAATATGTGAACAGACCGACCAAATATTGAGATGGTGGACATCGGAAACACCTTCGATACCTCGCATGCACTCCGCAACTTGATCCACGGACATTCCTCGTGGCACCCCTTCCATCAGAATCTGGGTTGCCTCCCGCAAAACCCGGCCGGCACCGACCAGTATCAGCAAGCCAATCGCTATTGAAATGATCGGATCGGCCTGATACCAGTCGGTGTAGCGCATCAGCACAGCTCCGGCTATGACACCCACTGACGCTGCAGCGTCACCGAGTACATGCAGAAAAGCGCTTTTTACATTCAGATCGTCGTGGGCATGACCATGGAGACCTTTGGCCGCCAGGAGGTTGGCAATTAAGCCGAGTACCGCTATTACCAGCATCGGAGTCGTCTGCACCGCTTCCGGTGCAAGCAGTCTCTTACTCCCTTCATAGAGAATACCGATCGCCATAAGAAAAACCGTCAGGCCATTTACCAGTGATGCCAGTACTTCGGCCCGATGCCAACCGTATGAATGGATATCATTGGGTGGTTGAGCCGCCAGTTTGATCGCTGCCAGAGAGAGCGCCAGGGCAAACAGATCAAGAAAGACATGCCCCGCGTCTGACAGCAGCGCCAGGGAGTTGGACCAGAGACCGCCGATGACTTCCGCCACAAGAGTAAAGGCGGTCAAGGTGATGGCGAAGATCAGACGGCGGGATATGGCAGTGTCAAGTGATGTCATGGTGTTTCAGTCCCGTTGGAGCTGCAGGCGCAACTGCATTCCGTTACAGAATTGCGTTAAACAGATAGCCGACACAGACAATCGCCGCAGCTACTCTGTTTTGAGAAAACGCTCCTCAATAAAATCTGCCACCATCCCGGCGTCATTCAGATCAAGTAGCGGCACATCAACATCTAACGGCTCATCAGTGGCCACAGCGATGAGAGTCGAGTCATGCTCGTCTCCCCGACAAAGGAGGGCTGTACTCCGCTCTCGACGATGCAGCTCGATTTTCGGCATCGAACTTTTTTTGAAGCCTTCCGTCAAAACAATATCGACATCATTAAAGTAGTCTGCCAGCAGTTCTTCAATCGGAGGTGATGCCGTATGCTGCTTCACCAGAGCAAGTTTTTCCGGTGAGCATATCAGCATGATATCGGCCCCGGCAGCTGTGAGGCGGTGACTATCCTTACCCGGGTGATCAATATCAAACCGGTGGGCGTCGTGTTTAACAACGCCGATCTTATACCCGCGCTCTTTCAGGTGGCTAATGACTTTTTCGAGCAAGGTTGTCTTGCCGGTACCGGATTTTGCAACGAATGAAACTACGTGTGCCGCCATTGATTTTCCCCCTTAATAGCTATACATGAATAGTGCTTACTCAGTGTGGTTTCTTTGACTGCTCAGCCGCAGCATGCATTTGGTGGTGAGTTATCATCCGAATTACAGCCACAGCCCCCCGTCGGAGTGGGTTCAAGTATAGCAGCCGAAAACATGATACGTAAGGCAGGGCTGACAATGAGCGCCTACCGACGCACCAATTGCAATCAGCTCTTTAGTGCGTTCATCCATCTGATTTTCTCCTTTCACGCTGTTCAATATCTATCTGGTCAGCAGCATCCTGCCTTGCAGGTTTTTTCGCCGCCCAGCGTTACCGTGTGCCCGTTGTTTTGGAGAGATTGTGCAAGTTGCGTGTTGTCTGGATAGCTACTTTTACTGACGAGCTCTCCATCAATAAAACCGAGTGGAAGACACTCCGGCCCGTCGCTTTTCAGCAATTCCGACACGACAGCGTTGGCAACAAAGACCTGGGGATCGGAGGTAAGTCCGTAGCGTTCAATCCGTACCTCCGGCGCTTGCTTCTGGATCTGCCGCAGAGCGTCATAAATCCTGACGAGTTCAGGATCGACCCCCGGTCCGCATACCCCGATTGGGTAGCGCATGACTGGATCATAAATTTCAATTTTCATGGTTACGCTCCTTTTTATGACTCTGGAAACCAGCGACGCTGGAACCAGAAGGCAACATGTACCAGCCCGATCATGACCGGCACCTCAACCAGTGGTCCGATGACAGCCGCAAAAGCGGCGCCGGAATTGAGGCCGAAAACCGCAATCGCTACGGCAATAGCCAGTTCAAAGTTATTGCTGGCGGCGGTAAAAGCCAGCGTCGTTGTCTTGCTGTAATCGGCCCCCAACTTTTTACCCATCCAGAATGAAACCAGGAACATCAGGATGAAGTAGACCCCCAACGGTAGTGCGATACGAATTTCGTCCATCGGCAACTGCACAATCAGGTTACCCTTGAGACTGAACATGACCACAATGGTAAAAAGCAGCGCGATGAGTGTCAGCGGGCTTATCTTGGGAACGAATTCGCGGTGATAACGCTCTTTACCGACCAGCTTCACACCTATTACACGCGTCAGCGCACCGGCGATACAGGGGATACCCAGGTAGATAAAGACACTTTCTGCAATCTGGCGAATACTGACATCCACCACCACCCCCTTTAACCCGACCAGCGGCGGCAGAACAGTAATAAATACCCAGGCATAGACGCTGTAGAACAAAACCTGAAAGATGCTGTTGAAAGCGACCAGACCGGCTGCGTACTCGGTATTGCCCTTAGCCAGTTCGTTCCAGACAATCACCATGGCGATACAGCGTGCCAGTCCGATCATGATCAAACCCACCATGTACTCCGGCTTGTCCGGTAAAAGCAATGCGGCCAACACGAACATCAACACCGGCCCGATCAGCCAGTTCTGGATCAGCGAAATACCAAGGATCTTTTTGTTCTGAAAAACCTCCGGCATATCCTCGTATTTGACCTTGGCAAACGGTGGATACATCATCAAAATCAGGCCGATGGCGATGGGAATGTTGGTGGTACCGACCTGGAAGGAGTTGATAAATGCTTCTGTACCGGGAACGAAGTAGCCCAGTCCAACACCCAAAGCCATGGCAGCAAAAATCCAGAGTGTCAGCCAGCGGTCGAGGAAGGAAAGCTTGCGGGTAAGATTTTCGGACATTGTGCACCTCACTTTTCCTGAATAGAGAAGAAAGGCTATTATATCCGCTTTTACGGATATATCAAAAGAAAAAAGTCAGGAACAGTCGACGGGCTTCTCTTTCAGGAAGGCAGCCAGCGCAGTGCGGTCTGAGGTAGCCTCAGGTAGTATGCTGGCGTGCTGCTTGAGGGTCTGGAGCAACTCTTTGCATATTGTGCAGCTTTCGCTGCTGAGCGAATAGTGCTTCCAGACAGCTTCGCGGCGGATATCTACCCAGCAGCTCCGTTTCAGGTAGGCCAGATGGCGCGAAATCGTTGACTGCGGTAGCTTGAGCACCGCCATCAGGTCGCAGACGCAGAGTTCACCCTCTGCTTGCAGCAAAAGAACGATACGCAAACGGATCGGGTCGGAGAGGGCTTTGAGTGTTTGAGCGAGATGTTTCATAGAGTGCCTTTTCATACCGAACTTGAGTAATTCGACAACGAAATGTAAAAATCATACTTCCAGCGTATACCCGACCATGGCAACCTGAAACAGTTTCGGAAGTTCCCGCGACAGACGCGCTGATGCTGCAAAACCGGTACAATGGCTGGCGGCCAGTTTTTTAATGCCCCGGAATTTGAGCTCGGCTATCGTTTTTTCAATTTGCTGTTGACTGCAAAAACCGAGGTGCGTACCGCCGACGATAGCGGTGACATCGCGCCTTCCGGTCACAGAAGCCACATGCTCCAGAGTATTAACCAACCCGGCATGACAGCACCCCAGAATGAGGACAAGCCCGGTGCCGGTCTCCAGCAGCAGCGACTGATCATCCGGCGTAGCATCAGGTTCCTGGCCGGCACAGTCACCGAACAATCCCTGATCACCGGTTTCAAAATCGGTAACACGCGGCACCTCTCCTGTCAGATGAATACCGGGAGCGATGCTGCGAAACTCCGATGAAAGATCGAACGTTGCGCCTGCAGCCTCCAGCTCACCCCGACTGACCGGCATGCCGATCGGGATGCACTCTCCGTTGTCTTTCATCCGGTAACGGGGGGTGAAAACTGATGGATGACAAGAGACCTGCTTTGGTCCGCACTCCTCAAGCAATGGTTTGAGACCGCCGGCGTGATCATAGTGGCCGTGCGAAATGATTACCTGCCTGACCAGAGAGAGATCCTTGTTCATACGGCGGGCGTTATGCATAAGCGTCAGACCCTGGCCGGTATCAAACAGCAGTGGCGCGCCCTCTGATGGCTCGATCAGCGCCGAAAATCCGTGCTCACCAAGGGTTCCTGAAAGTGATCCGACTGAATTTTCACACAGTATTGTGATACGAAAATTCATTTACAGCAGCCGCCGCTCTTCGGAAACCGGGGAACTCCCATCTTCTGCAGGATATTGAACATCGGGCAGAACTGGGTAAATCCGGACTGAAACAAGTTCAGGCCGACAAAACCGGTGAACCAGAGCCAGTTAGGTGAATGGAAATGCGCCAGTGTAAGTGACAACATAACAAGTATTCCGGCCACAATGCGCACGATGCGCTCTACATAGAATTCTTCTTTCATAACTACTCCTTGTTATATGTAATCATCCCTGCTGAGATTGAAGGAATAAAAATCGTGTAGGAGCGCCTTGCAGGCGCGATTGCTGCAATAGACAAAAGTGGTGCCTATCGCAACAATCGCGGCACCATGCCGCTCCTACAATTTGATTACGTTGTTTTTCCCCCGGCATGATGCCGTTCTTTCCAATTTTGAACAAGATAATACAAAATCGGAATCGTTACACGTGAAAGTGTGGTTGAAGCGATCTCGCCGAACATCATGGCCAGTGCCAACCCCTGGAAGATCGGGTCGAAGACGATCACAAAACTCCCCACAACTACAGCTGCTGCGGTCAGCAGCATCGGGCGAAAACGTACGGCGCCGGCCTCGATGATGGCTTCGTCCAGCGCCATCCCTTCGCGTCGTTTCATTTCGGCAAAGTCAATCAGGATGATCGAGTTACGCACGATTATTCCGGCCAGCGCGATAAATCCGATCATGGAGGTGGCAGTGAAGAAAGCCCCAAAAAACGCGTGCCCCGGCAGGATGCCGATCAAGGTCAGCGGAATGGGAGCCATAATCACCAGCGGCGTGGTGAAATCCTTGAACCAGGCCACCACCAGGATATAGATCAGTACCATCACGGCGCCAAAGGCGATTCCCAGATCGCGGAATACTTCGTAGGTGATGTGCCACTCGCCATCCCACTTCATACCGATATGCTCTTCGCTCCAGGGCTGGCGACTGGCCAGTACATCAATCTTCTGTCCATCCGGCGTCGCAATGACATCGATCTCGTTCTGCATCTTGAGGATGGCGTACACCGGTGCTTCGATCTGCCCGGCGACATCGCCGATCACGTAGATCACGTTCTTGAGGTTCTTGCGGTAGAGCGTTTTCTCTTCGTTGGCCGTGGTGGTTCGCACCAGTTGTGACAGCGGCACGCTGCCGGCACTCCCCTGAACGTATACCGACGAGAGCTGCGCCACGGAACTGCGCTGGGCGACCGGCAGCCGCAGATTGATCGATACCGGTTCCTTCTCTTTGGGCAGATGTAGCAGACCAACATCCTGCCCGGCCAGTGCGATGCCGAGCGTGCGGGCCACATCCTCAACGGCAACACCGGAGAGGGCTGCTTTCTCACTGTCTACGGCAAACGAAATTTTTTTCTGATCATCCTCACGGTACCAGTCCACATCGACAACACCGGCTGTTTTGGCAAGGATAGCTTTTACTTTTGAAGCAACCGTGGCACGACTGGTGTCATCCGGTCCGTAGACCTCTGCCACCAGGGTTGCAAGCACCGGTGGACCGGGTGGTATTTCCGCCACTTTGACCCGCGCACCGTATCTGTCGGCGATCACTTTGACCAGCGGCCGGATCCGTTTGGCAATCGCGTGAGATTGATCTTTACGCGCATCCTTGGGCAGCAGGTTGACCTGGATATCGGCCAGATTGGTGCCTTTACGCAGATAGTAATGCCGCACCAGACCGTTGAAGTTGAAGGGGGCGCTGCTGCCGATGTAGAGCTGAAAATCAGTCACTTCCGGCACCGTCCGCAGGGCATCACCCATCTCGCGGGTGATACGGGCGGTCTGCTCCAGCGACGTGCCATCCGGGGCGTCGATGATCACCTGCAGCTCATTCTTGTTGTCAAACGGCAACATCTTGACCGTGACCGCCTTGAAGTAGATCAGCGAGCAGGAGAGCAGCAGCAATACAACAACGGAGGCCAGGAAACTGTAGCGCAGTTGTTTTTCGTGGATCAGACGTCCCATCCAGTGGCGATAGAAGGCGGTCAACTTCGACTCCTCAGTCTTTTCTCCCGAGCCGTGATGCGATTCACCCTTCATGAAACGGAAGGCAAAATAGGGGGTCACGATAAAGGCGATCAGCGTTGAGAAGAGCATGGCCATACTGGCGCCGACCGGAATCGGCCGCATATAAGGACCCATGAGACCGCCCACAAAACCCATCGGGAGGATTGAGGCAATTACGGCAAAGGTTGCCAGTACGGTCGGGTTGCCGATCTCATCGACCGCCTGAATGGCGGCATCCAGCGGTTTCATGATGGTGGTGGTGAAGTAGCGGTGGATGTTCTCGACTACGACGATAGCGTCATCCACCAGTATGCCGATTGAGAAGATCAGGGCAAACAGCGTGATCCGGTTGAGGGTGTAGCCGATCAGGTAGAAGATCAGAATTGTCAGCGCCAGGGTGACCGGAATGGCGATGGCGGCCACGGCACCGGCACGCCACCCCATAAACAGGGCGATCAGGATCGTCACCGAGATGGCCGCCAGAAACATATGGAACAGCAGCTCGTTGTTCTTCTCTTTGGCGGTCTCGCCGTAATTGCGGGTCACGCTCACCTGCACATCCGACGGGATCAGTTTGCCTTTGAGAGACTCAATCTTTTTGACGAGATCTTCAGCCACCCAGGTAGCGTTGGCCCCTCTCCTCTTGGCGACGGATATGGTTACGGCGGCATAGTCCTGTTTTTCTGTACCACTGATGCCTGTGGCATGCGCCGCCGGACCCAGCCCCATAAAGACGTAATCATCGGCTTCTTTGACGCCATCCGTAACCTGGGCTACATCCTGCAGATACACCGGCTTCGCGCGAAATACACCAACCACCAAGCGTTTGACGTCGTCACCACTCTTCAAAAATCCACCGC
>Ga0194037_1001850_pt1 | contig 14743 bp, 15 predicted proteins | sample JunL306m_MetaG_FD_148653 | JGI IMG/M metagenome (GOLD analysis project Ga0194037, IMG submission 148653) | Anoxic zone freshwater microbial communities from boreal shield lake in IISD Experimental Lakes Area, Ontario, Canada - Jun2016-L304-6m | ecosystem: Environmental > Aquatic > Freshwater >...
CTGTTGTAATGCCCCATTTAGGCAAAATCTCCATCAAGACAACGTAACAAGAGCTAAACATGGAGGCCGATGCAACGATTCGATCGCCCGACTTAACGAGGCATGCAACGGATGCGAACATCGCTGACATTCCAGAACCCGTGCCGACGCACAATTCTGCTCCTTCAATTGCCGCTAGACGCTGTTCGAACATTGAGATTGTTGGGTTTGCAAAGCGCCCATAAAGGAAGTGGTCTGTTTCTTCAGCGAATGAGGCTTCTGCTTGCTCGGCACTTGAATATGTGAAACCGCTATTGAGGTAAAGGGCCTCGGATGTTTCGCCGAATCCGCTCCGAGCCAAACCCGTTCGGATCGCATGCGTATCAGGGTGTAACTCCCAGGATGGCTCTGGACGTTCATTTTGTGGCTGATATCCCCAAGGGCGTTTACTCATGTAGCAAGTGTAAGGTGCGAGCATGTCCACTCACACTGATTCAGTATTAGCGATCTCCGTAAAAGACCTCACCAAGGTCTATGGGGATCGACCAGCCGTCTCGCACGCGAACTTTGAAGTACCCCTGGGTACCGTTTGTGGTTTTGTTGGCCCTAATGGGTCAGGTAAAACGACCACGATGAGAATGCTTCTTGGATTGATTTCACCTACGGGCGGTACAGCAACGATTTTGGGTCAGCCAATTAACCACCCAGAGCGTTATTTGAATCGCGTGGGCGCGATGATTGAAGGACCAGCTTTCTATCCAGCACTATCAGGGGCTGAAAACTTGCGCGTACTTGCAACGCTAGGCGGGTATGAGACCGAACAAGTGCAGGGACTGCTCGAGCGCGTAGGACTGGGCGATCGTGGAGATTCTAAATATAAAACTTATTCACTCGGCATGAAACAACGACTTGGAATTGCCGCCGCATTATTGCCCAATCCGCAATTGCTCATGCTTGATGAACCAACTAACGGTTTAGATCCTGCTGGTATCCAAGAAATTCGCGAATTACTTCGCGACTTAGCAAATGAAGGAACCACGGTTTTTGTTTCCTCTCACTTGCTTTCTGAAATTGAAATGATTAGTGATTCATTAGTGATGCTGCGAAAGGGAGAAGTGATTTTTGCAGGCAAAACACAAGAATTATTACTTCGTCAGCAACCTACGATTATTGCAAAGAGCTCGGATCCGCAAGATCTTGATAAGTTGTTGAAGATTGCTCATGACGCTGGCCATGAAGGAACAATTATTGACGGCGCAGCGCACATACTCGGCCCTACAGATTGGGCGCCAATCTTAAACAAAATCGCCTTTGATGCAGGAATCACTTTGGCGCAACTTTCGCCAGTGCTGCCAACTCTCGAAGAAACGTTCTTTGAAATGACAGGAGACTCAGAATGATCCGCGTATTTTTTGCAGAGTGGCGCAAACTTCGTCGACCAACCCTTTTCCTAGGAACCGTGGGCGCTGTAGCAGCAGTTACTGCATTAGTCACTTCAGTGCTTTTTCTTTTAATTGATTCCAGAAATGGAAACGGTCGCGAAGGTAGAACGATCACCCGAGAAACCCTCCAACTTCCACATGGCTTAACAATTGGTTTTAGTACCGCTGCTGGACTACTTGGCTTAGTTGCGCTGTGTGTCTTTGCTTCACAAATGGCGCAGGAATATACCCATGGAACACTTCGCAATTTATTGGTCCGTCAACCAAAACGTTTGACGCTGCTACTCGGAAAATTTCTCTCGATGTGCTCATTTGCATTAGTGACAGTGATTGTCTCGGCCGTGGTAAGCATTGGCCTTGCATTTGGACTTTCTGGAAAAGCGAAAGTCATCACGACGGCTTGGACAACGGGAGATGCACGTGTTGCCTTCCTACACACTTTTATTAATGTATTTCTCTCTGTCATTGCTTACGGCACCGTGGGAATGATCCTCGGCTTGATATTTCGCGCGCCGATCCCCGCAATTTCCCTGGGAGTTGCCTGGTTATTAATTGTTGAAAACATCATCGCAGCAACGGTTAAACATTCTGGAAAATGGATGCCTGGCCAACTCATCACAACAATTTCATCAGGCGGAGATATCACTGCCTCCTATCTTCATGCGATGTGGGTTGTTTCGGCCTATCTAGTACTCGGTGTTGTTGTGGTTTCTGTTCTTTTCAGGCGTAGAGACGTTGCCAACTAAAGACACGGCCCGCATCTGCGTAGGTTTTAAAGGTTGATGATTTAGCATTGTGCCCTCAGGAGGTTCCCCAGTGAGACGTACGCGATTAATCGTTATTGCCATGGTTGCAGGATTGCTCTGCAGTTCAACTCCGGCGTACGCCAAAACTCCTAAACCAACTCTTGCTCAGATTGAAGCCGCAAAAAAAGCTGAAGCCGCGAAAAAGGTAGCAGCCGATAAAGCTGCCGCCACTCTTAGCGCTGCAAATCAAACGCTTCGAACGTTGACTGCAAAGTCAGACAGCGCAAGGGCCTCCTATCAAAGAGCCCAAGGCGAACTAGCAATTGCGATTAAAGCTTCGATCGCCGCCGCAGCGCATGCAAAATTAACTGCAGATGCAGTTACTGCGGCACATCGAACGATTGGCAAGCTAGCAGCTAACGCCTACATCATGGGCGGAGGACTAACAGATATCGAACCTCTGTTAAGTTCAAATGGTCCCCAGGATCTTGCCGATCGACTTTCAATATTAGGAACTCTTGGCGCGCAAAATTCCACAGCGCTCGATCGATATACAGCAGCCGAAGTTGCCGCGCGCGCGGCAAAAGCCCAAGCAGATGCGGCAAAAGTTGCTCAACAGGTAGCGACGGATAAAGTTGCAGCGGCAAAGAAGATTGCAGATGCCGCAAAGGCTGACCAGCAGGTTGAAGTAAGCAAGTTACAAAAAGTACAAGATCAATTAATGAAAGAATTGATGAGCGCTAAGAAAGTTCGAGTAACTCTTGAACAACAACGGCAATTAGCTTTATTGGAAGAGGCAAACGCCAACCAAGCAGCTATAACTCCAGGACAGAAAAAAATCTGGCCCGACACTGGATTTAAAGGACGGTCCTCGATACGTACTACTGAAGCGCAAAGGCTTAACGCTGTTGCTTACGCCAAGAAGCAAGTGCTGGCGCGAAAGCCATATGTCTGGGGCGCTCAAGGCCCAAATTCATATGATTGTTCTGGACTTGTCTATGCAGCATATAAATCTGCCGGGCTTGGATATCCAGGGTGGGGTCGTCTTAATGCTGCTTTATATTCAGTAGCGACAATGCATGTGAAACTAGGAGATTTAGTGCCAGGGGATCTTCTTTTCTACTCATTCAACGGAACAATCGGCTCCATCCACCACATTACGATTTATGCAGGTAACGGCATGATGTGGGAAGCCAATTCTCGAAGTAAGGGCCTGATTTTTTCGAATATGTATAGCGTTGCAGGGCTTATGCCATTTGGCGGTCGGGTCTAGTCTTATCTCCATGATGGCCACAAGCGCGATGGTTGCGATCCGTAGCGCGGTGCGTAGTGAACTCGAACAATGCAGCGCTGGTGAGAAAATCATTGTCGCTTGCTCTGGTGGCGCAGATTCCTTAGCAATGAGTTATGCAATTGCGCTCGAGGCTCCAAAATTAGCGCTCGAAGTTATTGGAGTCACGATTGACCACCGACTGCAGGACGGCTCTAGGGCCCAAGCAGAAAAGGTTGTTGAGCAACTCGCAGGATTCGGTATTAACAATTGTGAGATTGTCCCAGTAGAGGTAAATCTGACGGACGGGATGGAAGCCTCCGCCCGTCGTGCTCGTTATGAAGGTCTGCAAGCGTCGGCCGAAAAGTTTGGAGCCTCCAGAATTTTCCTTGGTCACACCCGCGATGATCAAGCTGAAAGCGTCCTACTTGGATTGGCTCGGGGTTCAGGTGCGCGTTCATTATCGGCAATGGCAACAAATAACGGTATGTATTATCGACCTTTGCTAGGTATTACTCGGGAAGAAACAGTTGAGGCCTGCTCTGAAGTTGGTTTACAACCTTGGAACGATCCCCATAATCTCGATGAGGCGTATTTGCGCGTCCGTGTTCGCCGCACGATCTTGCCCATACTTGAGGATTCACTTGGGCCTGGCGTTTCACGTGCTTTGGCGCGCAGCGCTGATCTTCTTCGTGATGACGCGGATGCCCTTGATGAGTGGGCAGCGAGAGATTTTGCTCAGATGGACCCCACCTCATTAGATGCCTCATATTTAGAGAAACTGCCTAAGGCGGTTCGAACTCGGGTCATTCGATTGGCTATTTACGCGGCTGGAGCCCCTCAAGGCTCGATTAGCGCCGACCATGTGGGCGCAATTGAGGCGCTCGTCACTTCCTGGCACGGTCAAGGCGTCTCGAGCCTTCCCGGCGGTGTGAAGGTTGAGCGATTATCGGGCAGACTTTCGCTCTTAGCCCCAACATCCGACCCGACCTAAGAGCAGCGAGGCACCGTGGATCTATCAGCTATTGGTAACGACGTAGAACGAATCATCGTCACTGAAGAAGACCTGCAAGCAAAAATAAAAGAATTAGCTGCGCGCATTGATTCTGATTATGCAGATCAAGATCTTTTGTTGGTGGGTGTTCTTAAGGGCGCCGTTATGGCAATGGCAGATTTGGCACGGGCGCTACAACGCCACGTTGAAATGGATTGGATGGCCGTTTCTTCTTACGGTTCAGGAACAAAATCAAGTGGTGTTGTCCGAATTCTAAAAGATCTTGATCGCGATATCACCGGACGTGAAGTTTTGATCGTCGAAGACATTGTTGACTCAGGATTGACGCTGTCTTGGCTTAAGTCAAACCTTGAATCACGCGGAGCAAAACGTGTTCAAATTCTTGCGGTACTGCGTAAGCCTGATGCTGCAAAAGTTGAAGTGCCTGTCGAGTACGTTGGCTTTGAAATTCCATCTGACTTCGTTGTCGGATACGGATTAGATTTCAATGAAAAATATCGCAACCTCCCATTCGTTGGCGTCCTTGCCAAGCACATCTATTCCTAAGAGAAGAGTTCACAAAAAGCCATGGCGGACGAGAAAAAAACTCCTAAAAACGTAAAACCGAAGAAGCCGATGACCAGGTATCAGAGGATTCTTCGCGGACCTCTTTTTTGGATTCTCGCTGCCATCATCGGAGTAACCGTTTTTGGACAGATTTCAAGCGCCAGCAATCAATACACACAGGTAAGTACCTCACAGATTTTGGATGCTATTTCTAAGAGCCAAGTGGATTCTGTTGTTTTGGTTGATAAAGAACAAAAGATTCAAGCGGTCCTTAAATCTGGTAACGCGATAAAAGGTTCCACCAAAGTACAGGCGTCATACATTACGGGCCAAGAGCCAACGCTGATTGATGCATTGACTAGCAATCCGCCTCCAGGATCGTGGACAGTTAAAGTTGCTACACAGTCACTCTTGATCTCTCTCTTCTTCTCGTTTGGTCCGATCCTTATTATCGGTTTCCTCTTCTTCTTAATGATGAGTCAAGCCAATGGTGGAGCTCGCGCATTTTCATTTGGAAAATCTCGAGCGAAATTGCAATCCAATGACGTACCGAAAACCACATTTGCTGATGTCGCTGGCGCACAAGAAGCAGTGGCCGAACTTATGGAAATTAAAGATTTCCTGGCTAACCCTCCAAAGTACGTAGCCTTGGGTGCGAAGATTCCAAAGGGCGTCCTGCTCTATGGCCCTCCAGGAACAGGTAAAACACTGCTTGCCCGCGCGGTCGCAGGTGAGGCGAATGTTCCTTTCTATTCAATCTCTGGATCAGATTTCGTTGAAATGTTTGTCGGTGTTGGCGCAGCCCGTGTCCGTGATCTTTTTACCCAAGCTAAAGAGAACGCTCCTGCGATTGTCTTTGTTGATGAAATTGATGCAGTGGGTCGTCAACGTGGTGCTGGGCTTGGTGGCGGACATGACGAACGTGAGCAAACTCTTAACGCCCTTCTTGTTGAGATGGATGGGTTTGAAAGCAACGGTTCCGTTATTTTAATTGCTGCAACTAACCGCCCAGATGTTCTTGACCCTGCACTTCTTCGCCCTGGCCGATTCGATCGACAGATTCCAGTAGAGCGCCCAGATCTCAAGGGACGTGAGGCAATTCTTGCAGTTCATGCAAAGGGTAAGCCCCTTGCCAAAGATGTTGAACTTCTTGCCTACGCGCGAAGGACTCCAGGTTTCACAGGTGCAGATTTAGCAAATGTTTTGAATGAGGCTGCACTTCTCACCGCGCGCGAAGAGAAGAAGATAATCGGCAACCTCGAACTCGATGAAGCAATTGATCGCGTAATGGCTGGACCACAACGCAAGAGTCGTTTAATGAGCGAGGAAGAGCGTCGCGTTACCGCATATCACGAGGCAGGACATGCGCTCGTTGCTCATGCTCTACCGCACACTGATCCTGTTCATAAGATCACGATCATGCCGCGTGGCCGTGCACTCGGATACACCATGATCTTGCCTGATGAGGACAAATACTCCGTCACCCGTAATCAACTGCTCGATCAGTTGGCATATTCACTTGGTGGACGAGCAGCCGAGGAATTGATTTTCCATGATCCCTCTACCGGTGCAAGCAATGACATTGAAAAAGCAACAGCTCTTGCCCGTGCGATGGTTACTCAATATGGAATGACAGAGGCTATCGGCGCTATTAAATTAGGCACGGATGCTTCTGAACCATTTATGGGTCGTGACTACGGACATACTCGCGATTTCTCAGAGTCCATTGCGGCTGTGGTGGATTCAGAAATTCGTCGTTTGATAGAGAATGCACATCAAGAGGCTTATGACATCTTGGAGCAGAATCGAACTATTCTCGATGAGATGGTTGTTCAGCTTCTGGAACTTGAAACATTGAATAAAGAAGAGATCGCTAAGATTTTTGTACACGTAAAATCTTGGGATAAGCGCCCATCATGGACTGGTTCGCCAACACGTATTCCTTCGGCGCAACCCCCTGTTCCAACACAGGCTGCTCTTGCCCCTGTTGAGGCAGCGCCCGTAAAGAAGCCTCGGAAGGCGAAGAAAGAAAGTGAGTGACATCTCCCCAATCTCCATGGGGCCAAGAGATGGCCAGGCTAAGAGTGAATTTGATCAGCAACGGGCGCAGGCAGCAGTTAAGGAATTGCTCTTGGCTATCGGAGAGGATCCCGATCGTGATGGGTTGAAAGATACACCGGCACGAGTTGCTCGTGCATTTGCCGAAAATTTTGCAGGGCTTTGGAAATCTCCAGATGATGTACTCACGACAACATTTGATATTGGTCATGAAGAGTTAGTGATTGTTCGAGACATTGATGTTTTTTCACATTGCGAACATCATCTGACTCCATTTCATGGCGTAGCACATGTTGGATATATCCCATCCGGTCGTGTGACAGGGCTTTCAAAGATTGCTCGCCTTGTAGACCTATACGCGAAACGACCACAGGTGCAAGAGCGAATGACTTCTCAAATCGCAGATGCCCTTGTAGAAATTCTGGATCCTGCAGGTGTCATTGTCATTATTGAATGTGAGCATCTTTGTATGTCTATGCGAGGTGTTCGCAAAACGCAGGCTCGAACCATTACCAGCGCTGTTCGTGGCGTACTAAGAGATTCCACCACTCGCGCTGAAGCAATTAGTCTTATTACAAAACGGTAAGCACCAATGTCATTTTTTGCTTTGCCTACTGATCGTATGATCGTCATGGGAATTCTAAATGTCACCCCCGATTCCTTTGCCGATGGCGGACGTTTCAATAGCGTGGAAACTGCTGTTGCTAGAGCCCTTCAAATGATCGATGAGGGCGTAGATATTATTGATATCGGTGGCGAATCGACACGACCTGGCGCGGAACGAATTTCTGCAACAGAAGAACAATCTCGCGTACTTCCAGTGATTAAAGCTTTAAGTAAATCTGGCGTCATCATAAGCATTGACACAAAACAAGCAGACACTGCTCGTAAAGCGATTGAGCACGGCGCTCATATCGTTAATGATGTAAGTGCTGGTCTTTCTGATCCACAAATGCTTGCTTCAGTGGCTACGTTGGCCTGTCCATTTATTGCAATGCACTCTCGTGGGAATTCTCAAGAGATGGGATCCCTCGCGGTTTATAAGAACGTTGTTAAAGAAGTGGTCTTGGAACTTTCACAACGAGTTGACGAAGCCCTTGCAGCAGGAATCACTGAGGGAAACCTCATCCTTGATCCAGGCCTGGGATTTGCCAAGGAGGCCGAGCACAACTGGGAATTGCTCAATAATCTGGAAGAGATCAAGAAAATTGGCTTTCCCGTATTGATCGGCGCATCCAGAAAAAGGTTCCTCTCAATGGCTTCGAATGCTCAGTCTCCAGATGATCGCGAGGAAGCAACCGTCGCGCTGACTGCCCTGATTGCCAATCAAGGGATTTGGGGAGTTAGAGTTCACAGCGTGAAGCCACATAGGGACGCCATTGCGGTAGCGAGGCATCTAGCATGAGCGATTCGATTTCAATAAAAGGCATAAACGGTTTTGGGTATCACGGAGTATTTGAACATGAGACCAAGAATGGTCAAGCGTTCTTTGTCGATCTGACTCTAAAAGCCGACCTTTCACAAGCAAGTCTGACTGACAGTCTCGCAGACACAATTGATTATGGCGCGGTCTGTGATTTAGCTTTGAAACATATCGAAGGTGTGCCCGTACAACTTATCGAAAAACTTGCTGGAAATATCGCTCAAGAAATTCTCGAAACTTTCGCACTAGTTAATTCAGTTGTGGTGACGGTTCATAAACCTCAAGCACCAGTCCATGTAGAGGTACTGGATATTGCTGTCTCGATTGAGCGAGCACGATGAAAGCAGTGATTGCACTCGGCGCCAACCTTGAGGATCCGCAATTGGCGATGGATTTGGCTGTGGCGTTGTTATCAGAGGCTACAGAGTTACTTGCAGTATCCACTTTTCATAAAACAAAACCAGTCGGTGGGCCACCGCAGCCAGATTACCTCAATGCTGTTTGTATTATCGAAAGTGAGTTAAGCGCAGGGGAACTATTAAGCGTTTTGCATGGAATCGAAAAAAGTATGGGGCGTGTTCGACTCGAACAATGGGGCCCACGAATTATTGACCTAGATCTGATCACCTTTGGCAATTTAATAAGTGATGACCCTGATGTATTACTGCCTCACCCTCGCGCGTATCAGCGAACTTTTGTTTTAGAACCATGGTTAGAGATTGATCCTGATGCAGAACTTCCAGGACATGGACGTGTCGATCACCTTCTTAACACGCTGCCGGGAAGTGAATTATGAAATTGCTGGCACCAAATCCAGGGTGGACCGCTTCGGCAGATGTCATTGTCGTTGGTTCTGGTGTTGCCGGACTAACGACGGCTCTCCAAATTCGAACGTATGGGCTTTCCGTTTTGCTTGTAACCAAAGCACGTGTTGATGAGGGTTCTACTAAATGGGCTCAAGGTGGAATCGCGGCAGCACTTGGACCTGGTGATACACCGGGTCAACATGAGAAAGACACACTTGTTGCAGGCGCGGATCTGTGTGATATCGAGGCCGTAAAAGTCCTTGTCACCGAGGGTCCAGAGGCAGTGAGAAAGCTCATTGCACGTGGCGCAGTTTTTGATAAAGAAGAGACTGGCGAAATTGCGCTGACACGCGAAGGTGGCCATTTACGTAATCGGATTTTGCACGCCGGCGGAGATGCAACAGGTGCGGAAGTTTCACGAGCATTGCTTGCTGCCGTTCATAACGACCCCGAGATTGAAGTTGTCGAACACGCTCTTGTACTCGATGCCCTAAAGAATGCTTCTGGGGCAGTGTGTGGAGTGACCATCCACGTTATAGGCGCAGGAACGCGCGACGGTGTTGGTCAAGCAATAGCACGTGCGGTAGTTCTAGCAACAGGCGGCCTTGGCCAAGTATTTGCGCAGACTACGAATCCATCTGTATCCACCGGGGATGGAGTCGCGCTAGCACTGCGCGCGGGAGCCAAACTTGCAGATGTGGAATTTATTCAGTTTCATCCCACGGTTTTATGGTTGGGAGATGGTTCACAAGGGCAACAACCGCTGATTAGCGAAGCGGTACGTGGCGAGGGCGCCTATCTTGTTGACGACCAAGGCGTGCGATTTATGCAAGGCGTTCATCAACTTGCCGAATTGGCACCACGCGATGTTGTGGCGAAGGCGATTATGCGACACATGAATGAGACAGGTGCGCATCACGTGTGGCTTGATGTGCGACATATCGATGGATTCGTGGATCGTTTTCCAACAATTTATGCTTCTTGTTTAGCACATGGAATTGATCCCCTCATCGATCTAATTCCCGTTGCGCCAGCTTCTCATTACGCTTCAGGCGGAGTTCGCGTAGATCTGAACGGTCACACAAGTGTTGAAGGACTATATGCATGCGGTGAAACTGCTTGCTCTGGAGTCCACGGCGCAAATCGCTTGGCATCAAACTCACTCTTGGAAGGGCTTGTTTTCAGCGCGCGCATTGCTGCCGACATCGCAGCAACACCGCGTGAATTTACTGCGCCAATTGTTTTCAACGAACCCGCTATCTTGCTAGATCCGCGGATACGCAAAGAACTTCAAGCCAGCATGAGCCGAGGAGCTGGTGTTTTAAGATCCCGAGATTCACTTACAAAAACAGAATCAGAACTTGGAAATCTTGCAAGCCGAACAAGCGCTGTGCCATGTGTTGAAGCGTGGGAAACAACAAATCTCTTTCAATTGGCGCAAGCAATTGTGCGCTCAGCGTTGCAACGTGAAGAAACCCGTGGATCGCATTGGCGAGAGGATTTTCCAGAGAAGCTTGATGCTTGGTCTAAAAGGATTCTGCAACACATGGATATTTCAGGTAATTGGGATACCTCCTACCAGGAGGTAAGCAAGCAATGACCACCACCAACGTTTCGCAAGCAACGATGGACCTTATTCAACGTGCTATCGCTGAAGATCTGGCGGGCGGTGAAGATGTCACTTCTGTCTCAACGGTGGATGCAAAGGCTGTGGCGACTGCACATTTTTCTGCCAGGAACGAAGGAGTTATCGCTGGCCTTGACGTGGCTCGGGCGACCTTGGAGTCACTTCATGTCACAGATATCCAACTGCTCGTAAAAGATGGTGATCTAGTAAAAGCAGGAACAGAAATAATGCGCGCGCGAGGTCTAACAAGGAATCTTTTACTTGCCGAAAGAACTGCTCTTAACTTCCTTGGGCATTTAAGTGGGATTGCAACGCTCACTCATGTTTGGGTAGAAGCCGTTGCAGGAACCAAAACGAAGATCCGCGATACTCGAAAGACAACTCCAGGACTTAGGGAATTAGAGAAATACGCGGTAAGGATGGGTGGCGGAGAGAATCATCGGATGTCACTGAGTGCATCAGCGCTCATAAAAGATAATCACATAGAAGCTGCAGGTAGCGTGAGTGGCGCTTTCCAGAGTGTGCGTCGCGCTTTCCCAGATATCGATATTGAAATTGAAGTCGACACCATTGAGCAATTGCGCGAGATTTTAGAACACCGACCAGATCTTGTTCTTCTAGACAACATGAGCCCAGCGCAGTGTGCGCAGGCGGTCGCTCTTGTGGCGGGACGTTGGAAACTGGAAGCCTCGGGTGGAATCTCCTTGGATAGCGCCAAGGCATACGCGGCATCAGGGGTTGATTACATAGCCATTGGCGCACTCACACATTCTGCGCCAGTATTAGACATCGGACTCGACCTTAAGGCGGAGATCTAAATGCTATTAACTATTGATGTAGGAAATACAAATACGGTTCTCGGAGTTTTTTCCGGCAAAGAATTAGTTCGCTCGTGGAGAGTAAAAACGGATCCACGAAATACTGCGGATGAATTATGGTTACAGTTCAGCGCACTTGTTGCTGGGTACAAAGTAGATGGACTTTCTGTCTGTTCAACGGTGCCAGCAACGTTGCGTGAATTGCGTACGATGATCGCAAATTATTTTTCCGATATTCCAGTTACGATCGTAGAGCCAGGAATTAAAACAGGAGTTCCACTTCTTGTAGACAATCCGAAGGAAATAGGCGCCGATCGAATTGTTAATACACTGGCCGCCCATACTTTGTATCCAAATGGATCCGCAATTGTTGTCGATTTTGGAACTTCCACGAATCTTGATGTCGTTTCACCAACAGGTGAATTTCTTGGGGGAGCTTTAGCACCCGGCATTGAAATATCAGTTGACGCGCTAGCCGCCCGAGCCGCACAACTGCGTAAGGTAGAACTCGTACTACCTCGTTCCGTAATCGGAAAGAACACGGTGGAAGCTCTGCAATCGGGAACTATTTACGGATTTGCTGGTCAAGTTGATGGATTAGTTCATCGAATCACGCGCGAACTCAACATCACCTACCCTGGATTGCCCGCCGTTATCGCCACTGGTGGACTTGCTCCGCTTGTTTTGGGAATCTCAGAGACAATACATCATCACGAACCCGACCTGACGCTAATTGGTTTACGGCTGATTCACGAGAGAAATGCCTGACTCGGTAGAGTTCTCCCACTATGACTGAGAATCCGAATATCGAAGATGACCTTCCCGAGCAACTACGTATACGTCGGGAAAAGCGCGCCAGCCTGATCGAAAAGGGCGTTGAGCCGTATCCGGTGAGTGTTGCCCGCACTAAGTCATTGGCCGATATTCGCGCAACACATGTTGGTCTTGAGATCGATGTTGCTACAGGCGATATCGAGAGTGTCACAGGGCGAATTATCTTTAAGCGCGATACTGGCAAGTTATGTTTTGCAACCTTGCGCGAAGGTGATGGCACTGAGCTTCAGGCAATGTTTTCTCTCGATAAAGTTGGCGAAGAATCACTTGATGCATGGAAAAGCGATATTGATCTAGGGGACATCGTTAGCGTGACCGGTGAGATCATCACTTCTAAACGTGGTGAACTTTCGATTCTTGCGAATGCGTGGAAACTGGCCTCAAAGGCTCTTCGACCATTGCCGAATGATCACAAGCCAATGTCTGAAGAGACACGTGTGCGCATGCGGTATGTAGACCTCATTGTTCGCCCGGAGGCGCGTTCAAACGCCCGCATGCGACCTGCGGTAATGCGCTCATTGCGCGAGACATTCCATGCCCGAAATTATCTTGAAGTAGAAACACCAATGCTTCAAGTACAACACGGTGGGGCAGCAGCTCGACCATTTAAGACCTATAGCAATGCTTATGACATGGATTTATTTATGCGCATCGCACCTGAGCTTTTTCTCAAACGTTGTGTAGTCGGTGGCATCGAACGCGTTTTCGAAATTAACCGAAACTTTCGAAATGAAGGCGCGGATTCTAGCCACTCTCCAGAGTTCGCCATGATTGAAAGTTATGAGGCATACGGAGATTGGCGCACCGTGGCCGATGTTGCCCGATCACTTGTGCAAGATGCAGCAACTGCAATTTTTGGTTCACACATTGCACTTCATCACGATGGTCGAGAATCTGATCTTGGTGGCACATGGAAAGAGATTTCCTTGTATGAGGCGATCTCTGAAGGAGTTGGTGAGAGCGTTACAGCGCTCACTCCTATTGTTGAATTACGCAGACTTGCCGAGAAATTGGGTATAAAGATTGACCCTAATTGGGTAACGGGAAAATTAGCCGAAGAGATTTTCGAGCACGTTATTGCAGGCAAATTAAATGAGCCAACTTTTGTTATGGGATTTCCCGTTGATAATGCGCCACTTGTGCGTGGACACCGCGACATTCCCGGAGTTGTTGAAAAGTGGGATCTGTATGTTGATGGCTTTGAGTTGGCAACGGGTTATTCCGAACTCATTGATCCTGTTATTCAACGCCAACGACTTGTTGAGCAAGCAACTCTTGGTGCAAAGGGCGACTTCGAGGCAATGAGTGTTGATGAAGATTTCTTACGCGCGATGGAATTTGGAATGCCTCCAATGGGTGGATTGGGCATGGGCGTTGATCGCTTACTGATGGCGTTAACTGGTTTAGGTATTCGAGAAACAATTCTTTTCCCTCTCGTGAAGCCAGAGAGTGAATAACGATGATCGAGATTCGCCCAGCTAAATCCACTGATATCAAAGGGATTCGAAAGATTATTGATACCTACGCTCCACAGCGTCGGCTTCTTTCCAAGGAGACCGTGACTCTGTATGAAAGCGTTCAAGAATTTACAGTTGCCGTTGAAAATGATCAGATAGTCGGTTGTGGGGCACTTCATGTGCTGTGGGAGGATTTAGCCGAAGTTCGTACCGTCGCTGTTGCAGAACATTTACGAGGCAAGGGCGTCGGTCATCTGATTCTGGAGGCAATCATTAAACGCGCCAAAGACATCGGAGTCTCGCGTATCTTTTGTCTCACCTTTGAGACGCAGTTCTTTGGACGCCATGGATTTGAGGAAATTGAAGGAACCCCCGTGGACCCTGAGGTTTACAAGCAACTTCTCCATTCTTATGACACGGGTATCGCCGAATTTCTGGACCTTGAGAGCGTCAAGCCAAACACTCTGGGAAATACCAGGATGCTCAAGCACCTTTAGCCCCCCTTCTAGATATGGCGCCCTTTCGGGCATAAATCGCCCATATCTAGGGTTATAGGGATGACGGATAAGCCCGCCTCGCAGCCAAACCCTGCGTGCCATTAGGCTTAGCAACTAGCCAGTTTTACAGAAGGAGTCCTGCGATGTTTGAGCGCTTTACAGACCGAGCCCGCCGTGTTGTTGTCTTGGCTCAAGAAGAAGCACGCATGCTCAACCACAATTACA
>Ga0194037_1001851_pt1 | contig 14738 bp, 8 predicted proteins | sample JunL306m_MetaG_FD_148653 | JGI IMG/M metagenome (GOLD analysis project Ga0194037, IMG submission 148653) | Anoxic zone freshwater microbial communities from boreal shield lake in IISD Experimental Lakes Area, Ontario, Canada - Jun2016-L304-6m | ecosystem: Environmental > Aquatic > Freshwater >...
ATTTTGTCCATGCTCTTATGGCAACAGGAGAACAAACGGAAAGTACCAAACTGCTCGATTCCCTTGGAAAGCTTTATCCCGGAGACACAGAGGTACTGCATGCATCGGCTGATGTCTCTTTCGCTATGAAGGATTATGGGCGAGCAGCAACCCTCTATCGTGAGCTGATTGTAAAAAAACCTGATGATCTTTCTGTTTCTCTTTTGCTCGCCGATGTTGCCATGGCAAGAAATGACTATACCGAAGCCGTTAAAATCAATAAAGAAATTCTTCGGCTTTCCCCTGAAAACCAGAAGGCCATGTTGACAATCGCAAGGGCTTCAAGTTGGCATGGAGATTATTCGACCGCTATTTTTTATTACGACAAATTGATTGCATCAAACAATCCTGATCCTCTCTACTACCGCGAAAAGGCTCGATTGCTCGGATGGATGGGTAACCAGGGCGAATCTGCTTCCCTCTATGATGCAGCTCTTCACGCGTTCCCAAATAATAATGCACTGAAAGCGGAAGCCGAGGCTAAAAAAAACTATTACAACAACACTTACCGTCCAGCCGTAAGGGCTTACAAGGAGTGGCTTGTTGCAGAGCCGAAGCAGCCGGAAGCACTTTTTGACCTCGGTCAGTTCTACATACAGAATAGCAGATGGAAAGAGGCCATTGACACTTATGATGTACTCCTCACAGAGATACCTGACCATCGTCTTGCCATTATGGCAAGACAAAAAGTAAAAGTTTCTTCATCAATGGTCAGTCTGAATAGCAGTGCTGAATATTTCAGTGCTCAAAGTTCCCAGGGAAGAATCGATAGTCGAAAAACTGATGTTAGCTTTACTGGATTTTATACTGCGCTTTCTTACCCGTTTCAAGACAGGTTAATTGGTTTATTGACACTTAACAGTAAATCTTACAGTTTTAAGGATAACCTGCATACTCCACTAACCAAGGGTATAACGCTCGGTATGGAGTACCGCAATCTTCCTGATATTCTTTTAAGAGGAGCTTACGGATTTCGCCAGAACCCCAGTTACCTGACAGACAGTCATACCGGCTTTTTGGAAGCTGAAAGTCAGCCTCTCGACAATCTGCATTTCGGTCTTTCTTTCCATAAAGAAGACGTAATTTCAAATTACACGACACTCCAGAAGCATCTGCAGACAAACCATTGGCAGGGACGCATAGTTTATGACGGATACCGCAGATGGCATGCTGGAATTGATTACGCCATTGATCACTATTCTGATAGCAGGAGCAGCCTAACCGCCGGATTGGATGTTACAGCGAATCTTCTTTATGATCCACAGCGCCTGAGCATTACCTATCGCTTACAGGATTATGGGTTCGGTGCTGATGCTGGTAGAATACCTCTGGCCGATTACTGGACACCCTCATCATTCACTACCCATACGGCAGGTATCGAATGGCAGCATTACCTCAATAAAGAACGAATTCAGGGCGCAAATACTGCATATTACACAGCAGCCTTTCGCCTGAGTCTTGAGCCTAAAGGTAATGTATCCCACCAGATTCATGGCGGATTGCACCGTGACTGGAGCAACCGGTTTGCCACCTCAGTAGAGGCTCAATACACCTGGGATACCAAGTCATCTATATACGAGGATAAACTGTTAAAGGCAGAATTTAAGTGGTTTTTTTAGGCGCAAAATACCTTAGCTCCTTTACCGATGCAGGATAAGAAACTATCTCGGTATCTCTTGGTTCAGGTCACTGTACTTTTATTAGTGCTGGTAACCTATATATTTGTACGCATATATTACATAGCGGTAGCTCCTTTCACTTTCCTGGAGCAGGTGTTCAGTTCAATGTTTTTTATTGCAGAAACGTTTATTCTGTTTCATTCATTTTTCTTTTTTTTGGACGTCCTCCGGGAAGACATGCCGCGGGAGGGCCCCCCGCAAGCAATGCCTGGCAAAGATGCTTCCATTGCAATTCTGGTACCTGCCCGACATGAACCAAGAGAAGTTGTTGAAAGTACTCTTTTGACCTGTCTCAACATGGCCTATGACAACAAAACAGTTTATCTGCTCGATGACTCCTCCATTGAAAGTTACAAACAGGAATCAAGAGAAATTGCCAATGCTTTGGGGGCTAAACTTTTTACCCGTATAGGAAACCGGGGAGCCAAGGCTGGCATGGTTAATGAGGTACTGAAGATTCTGACGGAAAAATATATTGCTATTTTTGACGCCGACCAGAATCCTATGCCAAGTTTTCTTACAACACTTCTTCCTTTTATGGAGGGAGACGATCGGCTTGCTTTCGTACAAACACCTCAGTTTTACTCAAACGGTGATATAAGTCCCGTGGCTATGGCTGCCCACAACCAGCAGGCTATATTTTATGAGTACATCTGCCTTGGGAAATCAATGAATGAGGCGATGTTCTGTTGCGGCACCAATGTAATATTTAGACGAGAAGCGATTGAGGATGTGGGGAGATTTGACGAAGACACCGTTACTGAGGATATTGCAACATCTCTGAGACTGCACTCGAAGGGCTGGAAATCGTTGTTCATGTACAAGGCCTATACCTTCGGTATGGCTCCAGAGGATCTTGGCTCCTACTTCAAGCAGCAACACCGCTGGGCGCTGGGCACGTCACAGTTATTCCGTAAACTGGTCGTCTTGTTTTTTACAAATATTAAAGCACTGAAACCGATACAGTGGCTTGAATACATCATATCAACAACCTATTATTTTATCGGTTGGTCCTATTTGTTCCTCATGGCAGGCCCGATCCTGTATATCTTTTTCAATATTAACTCATATAACATTGATCCGTGGGCTTATACAATGACTTTTGTGCCGTTCTTTGTTCTATCAAATGTGATTTTTTACTCCAGTATGGTAAAGAAAAAATATACGCGGCTCAATATGCTTTACGTTCAGATGCTGACTGCTCTATCTATGCCCGTCTATTTAAGTGCCACAATAATTGGATTATTTAATCTTGATAAAAAAGGGTTTCAGGTAACCCCAAAGGGTGGAGCTACGAATGTTCCCCTAAAGGACATCTGGCCTCAGTTAGTTTTATTCGGTGTGGTGGTCGTGACACTGCTCTGGGGTTTGTTCAGGCTTTCTCACGGATGGGATTATGTGCTTATGATCAATGTTTTCTGGACAGCCTTTCAGTGTGTTATGCTTTGTGGAATTTTTTATTTCAACAAAAAATGAAGACGGTTTTTTTTCGGCTTTTATTTTTTGCTGTTCTGCCATTCTTGTTAATCAATTGTTCAACAGTCCCCCGAAATTCTGAAGAGATTTCTCTTAGATCCTGGTCACACTTCAAACGTACGTTCCTTCGATCAGGACGGGTCATTCGTCCAACAAACAACAACGATACTGTTTCTGAAGGCGAGGCTTACGTCATGCTTCGTGCTGTACTCATGAATGACCGGGAAACCTTTAATCAATGTCTTTCCTGGACTGAAGCAGTACTTTCACGCAAAAAATCGCATGGTGACCGTTTGCTGGCCTGGCATTTCGAAAATGGACAGGTCAGTGACACAACCGCAGCATCCGATGCTGATATCGATTATGCATTCAGCCTTATTCTTGCTTATCGTACATGGCATGATAAACGGTATCTTCAAATTGCTCAGGAAGTACTTAAAAGTGTGCTCGACCACGAAACTGCAGTAATAAACGGAAGGCTCTATTTTCTTCCCTGGCCAAGCAGGAAAAACCTAACAGACGAACTCATAGCCCTGAATCCGTCATACTATGCTCCATCGCATTTCAAACTTTTTTATGAGGTCAGTGCTGACAATCGCTGGATTCAGCTTTCCGATACAACGTACGACCTTCTTGAACGGCTTCTTGTTTCCCCTGGAAAATTGAAAAATAGGGGATTGATTCCAGACTGGATCGCTGTTGACAAGCAAGGAAAAATAAGAACTCTGCCTGGAAAACCAGTTATTTACGGCTGGGATGCTGTAAGGGTTCCACTAAGAATAGCTGCTGATTTTTACCTCTATAACGACCAGCGTGCTCTCAGCATACTCCGTTCGTTTTCCGTATCTTTTGAAAAAGAATTCAGCAGCAACTTCAGCATTTATACCTATAAGGACTCAACAAAAAAAAGCTATGAAAACGCACTTTTCTATAGTGCAGCCTATGCTGCAACAGAGGCCGCTGGCTCTTCAATCGCCCCGATTATACTGCAACGCCTTCGAAAATGTATTCGTATGAGCGGCGACAGCTTCTATTACAACTCCCCTGACGACTACTATATCAATAGTCTTTCCTGGCTGCCAGAATATTATCTGATAAAGAAAACAAAAACACCAGAGGTATCAAGACCACTTGAATCAGAGAACAAGCTCTCCTTCCAATGGTTAGGTCTTTAAACAATTATGCTTGACATCTTTTAAAGAAATGTTTATTAACAGAGACTGTTATTATTAATTTAACCCTAAATATGACGGTCACTGGTTTTCCTGTAGTTATATTTTTCGTTATACTAATATTTGTTCCCGAGGCAAAGTATCGTCAGTAACCCAAGACCCAAAAAAATGAACATTCATGAATATCAAGGCAAGGATATCCTGAGAAAATTCGGTGTTGCCGTGCCAAAAGGAATTGTGGCCTATTCGCCTGAAGAGGCAAAACAGGCGGCCAAGGAGCTCTTTGACGAACTCTGTTGTCCTGTTGTTGTTGTAAAAGCACAGATTCATGCTGGCGGCAGAGGAAAAGCTGGAGGTGTGAAACTCGCCAAATCACCTCAAGAGGCTTTTGATATCGCCCAGCAGTTAATCGGTCTCACGCTCGTTACCCACCAGACTGGCCCAGAAGGCAAAGAGATCGGAAGACTACTCATCGAAGAGGGGATGAATATCGAAAAAGAGTTTTATATCGGCGTCACCCTTGACCGGTCAACCTCAAAAAATGTTCTGATGGTTTCGACCGAGGGTGGAATGGAGATTGAAATAGTTGCTGAAAAGACCCCGGAGAAAATCCTGAAAATACAGATTGATCCTCTCTTTGGCATGCAGGGTTTTCAGGCACGCGAAGCGGCGTTCTTTCTTGGCCTTCATGGAGAGCAATTCCGCAACGCAGTTCACTTCATAACCGCTCTGTACCACACCTATATATCAATTGATGCTGCCATCGCAGAAATAAATCCGCTGGTCGTCACCAAAGAGGGAAAAGTGCTGGCACTTGACGCAAAAATCAATTTCGACGACAACGCACTCTACCGCCACCACAAGTTTCTTGAACTGCGGGATACCAACGAAGAGGATCCATTGGAAGTTGAAGCATCTAAATCCAACCTCAACTATGTCCGCCTTGACGGTAATGTTGGGTGTATGGTTAACGGTGCTGGCCTGGCAATGGGCACAATGGACATGATCCAGCTTGCTGGAGGAAAACCCGCCAACTTTCTTGATGTCGGCGGTACAGCAAGCCCCCAGACGGTAGAAGAAGGGTTTAAAATTATTTTGAGTGATAAAAACGTCAAAGCTATTCTTGTCAACATTTTTGGAGGCATTGTCCGTTGCGACCGTGTCGCTGCGGGGATTATAGAAGCCGCAAAAAAGATTGGCCTTAATTTACCAGTCATTGTCAGGCTTGAAGGAACAAATGCACCTGCTGCTCAAAAAATGCTTGACGAGTCAGGATTGAACCTCATTTCTGCCAAAGGACTTCGCGATGCAGCACAGAAGGTGCATGACGCACTTGCTGTATCCTGAACTGTCAGTTCAGATAATAGCAGACATAACTTTCGTACCCCGCAATGATTTTTGCGGGGCTCGAACTTCTCTCTTTTCAAGACGTTACTCATAACGGAGGGCTTCTACTGGTTTCAGCTCTGCTGCTTTCCTGGCGGGCCACAGACCAAAAAAGATACCGGTAACGGCTGAAAAAAGTGTTGCGAGAACAACCGAAATAAGTGAGGTCTTTACAGCCCACCCCGCAAAAAAGGAGAGGATGAGGGAAATACCAATACCGGCAAGTATCCCGATAAAACCTCCACTGATGGTCATACCGACCGATTCGACCAGAAACTGAAGCATGATGTCGCTTTTTCTTGCCCCTATAGCCTTGCGTAAACCAATCTCCCGGGTCCGTTCAGTTACTGAAACCAGCATGATGTTCATGATACCAATTCCTCCTACCACAAGCGAGATAGCTGCAATCGAACCCAACAAAATGCTCATGGTCTGCGTGGTACTGCTGAGCATTTGCTGAATTTCAGTCATGTCCCTGATATTGAAGGTATCATCATCATCCTTCAAGCGATGACGTTTGCGAATCAGCTTGTTAATGGCGCTTTTTGCCTGGTCAATCATCGTGGGGGAAGTAACTTCAACAAAGATTCCACTCAGATAATCCTTGCCAAGCACCCGGTACATGGCAGTCGTGACCGGAATGATCACCACGTCATCCTCATCCTGGGGCCCTGAAAAACCTTTTGCCGGGGCGATCCCGATAACAGTGAAATTAATCCGATTGATTTTTACGGTCTTGCCGAGAGGATTACTTGTACCAAAAATCTCCTTGACAACCGTTACACCAACTATGGCGACCTTTGCCCTCGTCTGAATCTCTTCCTGGGTAAACCACCTCCCGACCGATGGGATTGACGCACGCATGGTGCCATAATCAAACCCTGCACCAGTAAGGCTTGTGCTCCAGTTTTTATTGCCGTAAACAATTCGTCCAGCTCCGTTGACTACCCCTGTCGCATTTTTCACCAGCGTGGGAAGCGCAGCAATATCGTCCACATCAGAAAAGGTAAAACGGGCAACCGCTCCTGCACCCTGAGCTGCACCTCTGATCTTCGCAGATCCTCCCCTGATTGAGAGCATATTGGAACCCATTGATTTAAGTTGTTCCTGCATGGCCGCTTTTGCACCCTCACCAAGCGCCATCATGGCAATCACCGATGCGACCCCGACAAAAATTCCGAGAACAGAAAGAAAAGAGCGCAGCTTGTTGGCCAGAATGGCCTGAATAGCTTGAAATATAAATCCCTTAAACCGCCCATCCTGCCATAAAGAAACCTTCTTTGCCACTTGCGCGTCAAAATTCAGCTCTCCTGCAACTTTCACCAACGACTCCAGCCCGTTCTTGCGTTCATCAGAGACTATGACACCATCCCGCATGATAATAACACGCCCTGCATAGGCTGCAATCTCTGCTTCGTGCGTTACCATAATGATGGTTTTGCCCTCTTCATGAAGTTTTTTGAGAATCTTCATGATTTCCGCTGAATTTGTTGTATCAAGATTACCAGTCGGTTCATCAGCAAAAAGAATCATCGGATCGCGGATGAGCGCCCTCGCAATGGCCACACGCTGCTGCTCACCACCTGAGAGCTGGTTTGGGGTATGGTCAATTCGATGTTCAAGTCCAACCAGCGTAAGGCGTTCTATTGCCTCCTTGCGAAAATCCCCCTTGATGCCGCTGTAGATATGAGGAAGCCGCACATTATCGACAATATTCATTCGTTTGAGCAAATGAAACTGCTGAAAGACAAAGCCGGCAACAGTATTGCGAAGTCCTGCCTGCTCATCTTCCTTCAGAGTATTGACATTATGACCAAAAAGCAGGTAGTTGCCTTTGTCGGGAGTGTCAAGAAGACCAAGAATCTGAAGCAGAGAGGATTTTCCTGATCCCGAAGGCCCCATAATCGCAACAAACTCACCCTGCTCAATCGTCACAGAAACGCCTCGCAACGCTTGCACTGTGCTTTCTCCAATAAGGTATGTCCGATGGACATCAACAAGCTCAAGCATGGCGTTCATTGTCTCTTCCTGTTCCGTTGTGGTGTAAACGGATTTGAACCTGCATTGTTTTTCGGCAAAACAAAAGTGGTATCCGGAAGCAATACAACGGAGTTATCAGTCAAGCCGTCAATGATCTCTATATTGCGATCATCCTGTAATCCTGTCTGCACCGCCCTGTAGCGATGCGCAGAACCTGTTTCGCCGCTTTTCTGCAGTACCACACTCTTGCCGTTTTTACTTTGCACTGCCCCGACAGGCAACAGCAGTACATCATTTTTTTCCTGAACAATAATCCTGATATTGGCGCTCATGCCTGAGCGAAAAACATCGGGAATACGCTCAGGAATAACATCGACATTATAGATATTGACATTATTCTGCAAATGCGATTCATAGTAAATATGCCCTACAACACCTTTAACCTTGATTTCTGGATATGCATCAAGCCCTATCAACGCCTTCTGACCTGCCTTTATCCTTCCAATATCAGTTTCATCGACGTACGCCTTTACTATAAGGCGATCGGAAAGAACAAATAGTGAATCACTCGCTGTTACCGTTTGTCCGGGATCGACGCTGCGAACAATGACCTGACCCTTCATCGGGGCTATTACCGCAGTTTCTTTGTAGACCTTCTGCCAGTACTCCTGCTCACTCTTTCCCTGCAGCTTGGCTGCATCAAGCAACGCAGCCCGCTCGGTTGAACTGAGCATAGCAAGCACCTCTCCTTTCTTGACAATTTGCCCCTCTTCAACAAGAATATCCTCTATTCTCCCTCCAACCGATGACTGAATTTTAACACGGTTTTGCGGTTCAACCGCGCCGGTTGTCGATACTGATGAGCTGATGCTTCCTCTTGAAGGCCGAATTTCATCAAAACGTTTCTCGGAAGACCGGTTTCCCTTGAAGACAAAAAACGATGCAACGCCTAAAACAAATAAGGTCGCCGCAATACTCCATAGAAGCCTACTCTTGCTGATCATCAAGCCCTCCTCCTTTTACCTGGATCCATTGAGCCTCAGCAATCAGCAGATTAGCTTCGGCATTGAGATAATTTTTTTTAGTTCCAACAAGATTGTTTTCTATAATTACCCAGTCATTGAATTTAACAAGGCCGTTCGAGTATTGGGCATTGGCAATGGCAGAGCGATCGATTGCCGCATCAAGCTGTTTTTTTTGAACAACAACCAGCCGCCTGGCATCCTGAAAATTCTTCCAGTTTTGCTCAAGAGTATCAAAAATCTGGAGATAACCGCTTTTTTGCTGGGCATTCTGCTGGCTCAAAACAGCTTTTGCCCTGGAAACCCTTTCCCGGCCGCTGCCTCCTTCATAGATCGGGACTGAAAGGGTAACCCCCCCTCTCCAATCCATTGCATTGACAGGCCAGCGATCAGGAGAACTTCGTCCAACTGATGAGGTCAGGGAGAGCCGAGGTGAAAAGGCACTTCTGGCAACATCAAGAGCATAGCGAGCGCTCTGGGTTTTGGAATCAAGCTGATGAAAGAGAGGATTATTTTTTGCCAGCAAGGCGAGATCAGGCTTTTCAGCAGAAAGGTCACTTGCCCTGTAAGAACCCTGAACCCTTAGAGGTTTGTGGATATCACGTCCAAGCGCTGATGCAAGTCTTGTTTGGGCAAACACAAGACCTCGCTGTGCCTGGGAGACTTCGAACTCCGCCTGGGCAAGATCAGCCTGGGCTTGATGAAGCGAACCGATATGTTCCTTTCCTCCCTGGTAATAGAGGTTGATCAGCCGTACATTCTTCTGTCGTCGTTCAGCAATCTCAACAGTAAGGCCGACAAGATCCTGCGCGAGAAGCAATTGGGTAAATGCTGAGCGAAGCGCATAACGGACATTGGCAGAAACAGCGCTGTAATTATATTTGGCCGCTTTGATTGACTCTTCATTGCTTGCCACCTGATTCGATGTTTTGTGGCCATCATAAAGAAGCTGCTCTGCCGACAGCGAATAAGCAGCAATTGATGACGCACCGATCCCTTTTTCTGTCGTACCGTTTTGCTGTGAGCTTGCGCTAAGACCAAGCTGTGGAAGAAGCGATCCTTCGGTTATATGCTTTTCAGCTTCAGCCTGCTGCAAGAGTGCAAAAGCCGAAAAGAGGTCAGGATGCGCTTGCCGGGCCTCGCTGACACACTGCTGCCATGTCAGTGACTCTTCAGCCCGTAGCGGCAATACTGCGACAAAAAACAGCGCCAGAAATATCAGGAATCTTTCTCTCATTGCAGAAATACCCAGTCAGTTATAATGGAAGAACCATATCGTGCCTTTAAAATAAATCTTACCTCAGGTGAGACGTTCTTTTCCCTGCAACCTTTCGCCCTGGAAATATTTTGTTGATAATCACCTCTCTTCAGCCGTCCCTCTAAACGTCCTGGATTTATAAAAAACGGACCACCTCTGATTCATCTCTTAAAGCTTTCATGAAAAATCGTATCTTTTCCCCCATGTTACAGAATTATTTCAATGATGACGATTATTTCTACAAGGCCTTTTTATCATGCTCGAAGCCAGAAACCTTTCCCTCAGCGTGGGAACCAAACAACTCTTGACCGAAACCTCATTCCGCATTGGAGATAAAGACCATGTCAGTCTTGTCGGTCTTAACGGAACGGGAAAAACAACACTCCTGCGTCTGATAAGCGGACCAACAACCGACTCAGCCCTCATTACCAACGGACAGTTTCTCAAATCGGCAGAAACCACCATTGGTTATCTCCCCCAGGAAATATCTTTTGAGGCCGATCTGGAGAAAACTGCACTGCAGTATGCTCTTCAGGCAAACGCCCGACTGTTCGAACTCTCGGAAAAAATAACCCGGATGGAACACGAACTGGCACTACCGGAACAAGATTATGAAAGCGAAGCCTATCACCACCTTATCGAGCGTTTTTCTGATGCGATGCACGAATTTGAGCATCTCGGCGGCTACACCATGCAGTCTGATGCTGAAAAAGTTCTTGCCGGACTCGGGTTCAGTGAAATAGATTTTCATAAAAAAGTCAAGGCCTTTTCAGGAGGATGGCAGATGCGTCTGCACATAACAAAGCTGCTCCTGCAAAACCCAACACTTCTGTTGCTTGATGAACCAACAAACCATCTTGACATCGATTCGCTGCGCTGGCTTGAAAATTATCTTCTTAATTATGAGCACAGCTATGTCATTGTCTCGCACGACCGTTTTTTTCTTGACAAGCTTACAACAAAAACGCTTGAAATAGCTTTTGAACGTATCAACGAATACAAGGGGAACTACTCCTACTATGAAACGGAGAAGGCTGAACGGTATGAATTGATGATGGGCAAATATGAGAACGACCTGAAGAAAATGGAGGAGCTGAAAGCATTTGTTGACCGGTTCCGCTATAAAGCTACAAAGGCAAGACAGGCGCAGAGCCGCCTCAGGCAGATGGAAAAAATGGAAAAAAACCTTCAGTCACCCGAGGAGGATCTCTCCCGAATCTCTTTCCGATTTCCTAAAGCCAATCCTTCCGGACGCGAAGTCATGCGCCTTGCAGGGGTTAAAAAAGCCTACCTGCTGCCCGACGGAACAAAAAAACAGGTCCTGAACGGAATCGATCTCGAGGTTATGCGCGGTGACCGCATCGCTATAGTCGGCTCCAATGGTGCAGGAAAAACGACCTTCTGTAAAATTCTGGCAGGAGAGATTGATTTTGAAGGCAAGCTGACTATGGGTCACAATGTTACCCTGAACTACTTCGCCCAGCATCAGACAGAAAACCTCTCCCCCGAAAAAAGCATCTACCTGGAGATGATGGATTCCGCTCCCTCATCAGAAGCCCAAAAAAAGGTGCGGGACATACTCGGCTGTTTTCTCTTCAGCGGAGATGCTGTCAACAAAAAAATACGAGTGCTTTCCGGAGGAGAAAAATCAAGGGTCGCTCTCGCAAAAATCCTGCTGCAGGCTTCTAACCTGCTGATTATGGATGAACCAACCAATCATCTCGACATGCGCTCAAAAGAGATGTTGATCGACTCCCTTGAATACTATGACGGCACTCTGCTGATTGTCAGCCATGATCGATATTTTCTTGACAGTCTTGTAAACAAGGTTGTTGAAATTAAGGGCGGGGCCTTGCAACTCCACCTTGGCACCTACGCAGAATATCTCGAAAAAGCCGAGAAAGCCATTGAAGCAGAGCGCCAGCAAGAGATTGCAGCAAAACAGAAAAGCCTGCGTACAGTAGCAAAGACAACCGAAAAAGAAAACGAGCAGGCGAAGAAAAGCGCGGCATCCAAGAAAAACAAGAAACTAATTGAAGAGATAGAGCAGAAAATAAACCGACTTGAGCAAAAGAAAGAGTCGATTGAAACCATTATGGCGACTGAGGATTTCTACAAAAAAAGCAAGGAAGAAAACGCCACAATCCTCGACAGCTACCATGCGCTGTGCAGCGAGCTGAATGCACTCTTTGCCGAGTGGGAAAAGATCTCCTGACGGAATATTTCAGACTTGAGTTAAATTTTCACCCAGCGGTGAAGCTTGTCTGATTTTCTGCCGGCCTGCAAGACTTTCTGGATCATAAGGCCATCAGAAAAACCTGCGGCATCATGCAGGGTACTTTCGTTGTTTTTGAGCGCCTTGACAATCCGGTTTGCAAGAAAGGCAAAACCGACGGCAAAAATTCCATGCACGGCAAGTGATGACTGTCTGATCTTTTCCTGCAAAACCAGCTCGTCCCATGCAAGCATTGGTTCGACCAGCTTCCAACGCGGTGCATCGATGAGGCTCCGCCCCCCTTTGGCGTTGTCATTATCAACTTCCCAGAGCCTGCCTGCACCATCAAGCCTGATGGTTTTGAGGCTTCCGACCACTTCATAGGAAAACCAGGTGTAGGCGCCAACGGTGGTAACATGCATCAGAGAAGAGCTGCCAAGGGCAACGGATGAAGCGCCAAACTTCATCATCATGGCAAAATGGTCATCAGACGTTACCGCTCGGGGCTGACCTGACGTATCGGGACGAAAGGAAATGCTGGTTGCGAGATTGCATGAGACCTCCGAAATTTCGCCAACCAGGAATCGGTTCATGTCAACCAGATGTGAGCCGATAGCGCCAAGGGCTCCCCCGCCTTTTTCGGCATCGCACCACCATGACCAGGGCATGTCGGGCCTGTTGCGACTGGCAAGATTGACCACAGCACGCACTTCGTACACTTTGCCTATTTCACCGCCGTCAATCATCTGTTTCATGCAGGATACTGCGGGATGAAATCTGAGTTGATGGTCAAGAAGCGCAAAACCTGGAGTTCTGGAGGCGACATCAACCATAGAGGCTGCATCCTCGACATTGAGTGCAAAGGGTTTTTCACAAAGCACACTCTTGCCGCTTTCAAGCACTCCGGTCACCATCTCCTTATGCAGGTAAGTCGGCGTGGTCACGCAAATAAGGTCAAGATCGCATCGCAACAGGTCGCGCCAGTCGGCAAACCCCTGACTGATATCGAACATTTTCATAAACTTCTGTCGGTGCAGCTCTGTTGGACTTGCCACGGCTGAAAGCTCAACATTATCCATCAGTGAAAATGATGGTGCTTGCGCCAGCTTTGCCCATCCACTTCCGATAAACCCTATCTTTATCTTTTTTGTCATAAAACGGACATAAAAAAAGGGCGACCAGGGTCACCCTTTATAGTTACAGAGCGCCCAGGCGGTCAGCTACTTGTTTGTGCCTTTGCGAGGCGGGCTTTTTCGATATAGGTCTTCTGGATATCACGAGACACATTATATGCCTTCGAGAGGCTGTCGGAACTCCATAGTCTTGCATCAAAAGCCATACAGATATTCCTGAGAAACGGTATACCTACCTCAGTGACACGAACACTCTTGTCGCCCAAAACAACCAGTCCGTCGTTCTCCATGTCTTCAAGTCGGTAAAGAGCGATATCAAGTTCTCCAGTATAGAGCTTCGGATCTGCCCAGGAGGTCTCCTGTTTGCACATCAAGTTGAGAATATGACGACGAAGCACAAGATCTTCGTCAGTCAAGAGGTGCCCGCGGTGCAGAGGAAATCGACCTTCGTTGACAACCCTCATATAGTCACCATCTTCGCGCTCATTCTGTGCAAAAGCGTACCAGGTATCACTTATGGAGGACGACCCAAGCGCGAGCATCATCTGTGTGGTATTTTCGGTATAACCCATGAAGTTGCGATGCAGTGTACCGTTTTTCGCGGCAATATAGAGTGCGTCACCTTCGATGGCAAAATGATCCATGCCAATTTCATGATAACCAATGGATTCAAGCATCGCACTGCCTTTATCGTAAAGCTCCTGCTTCGCATCGCCGACCGGCAGATCTTCCTCCTTGAACTTCCGCTGCCCTTCGTACATGTGAGGGTTGTGGCCATAAGCATAAAAGGCGAGACGATCGGGCTTCAGCTCCATCACTTTCTGAATAGTATCGGTAATCGTAGCCATCGTCTGCTTTGGCAGACCGTAGACAAGGTCAAAATTGATTGAAGTAAAACCGATTTCACGGGCAAGATCGATCTTCTCCTTGACCAGTTCGAATGACTGGAGACGATTGATCTCCTGCTGAACAATCGGGTCGAAATCCTGTATTCCAAAACTCATGCGGCGAAAGCCGACACTGTAGAGAGCTTCAAGATGTTCCTTTGTTGTTGACTTTGGATTGGTTTCGAAGCTGAACATATAGTTGTCCATCTTGTTGACATTCTTGCAGATACCGTCAATAAGCCTGACAAGATTTTCGGGACTGAAAAAGGTAGGTGTACCGCCACCAATGTGCAGTTCCTTGACATTGAGTCTGCCGGGAAAAACATCGGTATACATCTGCCACTCTTTGAGCAGAGCCTCAATATAGGGTGTCTCAAAAGAGTGATCCATGGTACGGTGAGCGTTACAACCGCAGAAGTAACAGTGGTTCTCACAGTAGGGAATATGAATGTACAGACTGATACCGGTGGTCTCATTACTGTCGTTGAAAC
>Ga0194037_1001857_pt1 | contig 14707 bp, 12 predicted proteins | sample JunL306m_MetaG_FD_148653 | JGI IMG/M metagenome (GOLD analysis project Ga0194037, IMG submission 148653) | Anoxic zone freshwater microbial communities from boreal shield lake in IISD Experimental Lakes Area, Ontario, Canada - Jun2016-L304-6m | ecosystem: Environmental > Aquatic > Freshwater >...
CTTCAAGCGTGACCCGCACATCGAAGTCCAGCAGCTCCAGCTCCAGCCGGTGCGCCTCTATCTTGGAAAAGTCCAGGATGTCATTGATAAGGTTCAGAAGATTTTCGCCGCTCTTACCGACAATCTCCGCGTACCCGCGCTGTTCGTCGGTCAGTGCGGTATCCAGCAGCAGGCCGGTCATGCCGATGACGCCGTTCATCGGTGTGCGGATTTCGTGGCTCATGGTGGCGAGAAATTCTGATTTGGCGATATTGGCGGCTTCAGCCTTAAGCATGGCGGCAAGGAGGCTCTCTTCGGTCTCTCTGCGAACCGTGATGTCCAGGAAGGTGACAACGGCGCCGATGATGTTACCGTCCCGGCGCTGGGGGTACGACCAGTACTCCGCCGGAAAGCTTGCACCGTCCTTGCGCCACAGAACTTCGTCAGCAACATGAGTGCTGACACCAAGTTCAAACGCCTTGAAAATCAGACAGTCGGCAACCTGAAATCGTGATCCGTCACGATGGGTATGATGAATCAGATCATGCATGTTTTTGCCCAGCACCTCTTCCGGGCTTTCATATCCCAGCAACTCCAGACATGATTGGTTGCAGAAGGTGCAACAACCATTCATATCAATGCCGTAAATGGCTTCCGCGACCGAATTGAGTATCAGAGAGAGCGTCTCCTTTGCATCCCTCAGTTCCCTTTCAGCCTGCTTGATATCGGTAATATCGTAATTCACACCAATCATCCGGAGCGGTTTCCCGGCGGCGTCCCGCTGCACCCGTGCGATTGCCTTGATGGAGCGAACCTCTCCCGACGGCCAGAGAACTCTGAATTCAGTGTCAAACTGCTTTTCTTCCCGCAACGCCATCCCTATTTCATCATCGCCGCGCTTTTTATCATCAGGGTGCAAACCATTTTGCCATGCGGCGTACGCGCCGGTGAAATCCTCTTCCGGAATGCCGTAAAGGGCATACATCTGTTCGTTCCAGACCAGTCGGTTTTCATCTATTTCCCAGTCCCATACGCCGATCCTGGCGGCGTTGGTCGCCAGTGAAAGACGCTTATCAAGCTGGTCGGCCCGTTCTTTCGTCCGCTCAATAATCAGGTTGTTATTTCTGAGTATCTGAAAGAGCAGATATGAGACCAGCACACTGATAATGATGCAGCTAAACAGGAAGATTATTGATTTCGCCTTATTGGTTTCATTATCGAATTCCGGGAGAGTCTGAAAGGAGAACCGCCAGGAACAGCCGTACTCCTGAACGATTGTTGATGTGGCGAATTTCGGATTGTAATTTTTCAGAGGGACGAGTTTCTCCGCCTGAACAGAGCTGAACATCAGGTTGTCGGCGCCCTGGTTGCCAACGACGCTCACCTCGAACGCAATGTCCTTCGGCATTGTTGTCAGAGTGCCGCGCATGAAATCATTCATTCTGATAGGGCTGTAGACAAAGCCGCCACAAGCCGCGCGGCGCTGTTCAATTGAATCCAGCAACATCCCGTGACGATAGACCGGCACATACATGAGCATACCGCTCTGTTTGTCCTTGTCAGTCTCCTGAACCAGGGTTATTTTCGCGGCAATCGTGGTGACGTCCCCGTCCCGGGCCTTGTCCATCGCCGCCCGGCGCACCGGTTCGGCATACATGTCGTAACCGAAGGCACGCTGATTGCGCCAGTTGAACGGTTCGAGATAGATGATGGAAGTATAGGCGGAGCGGTGACCAGCGGGTCGAATGGTGTATTCCGGAAAACCTTCCGAGCGGATATTGTTAATATTATCCTCTTTTTCCTCGGTCGTAAGCCATTTGGAGAAACCGACCCCCAGAATGCCGGGATGATTTTCGTCAAGATGCAGTGAAGATACATAGCGGCGCCAGTCAGAGCGAGTCGTCCCTTCGTTTACCTTGAAAAGCCCGGCGGCGCCCCGCAACACCTGCTCGTGATCATGCATCCTTTCGATAATACGATTGGTAATTGCGGCGGTTTTGTCGCTGTAAATCACCTGAGCGCGATTGTTCAGGCTCTGGTCGTACATCCGCCACAGAAACAGGGACGAGAGCAAAAGCAGAGCAAGGGTCAAGAATGGCGAATACCTCATACTCCGCGACCAATCTGTTTTATCGGTGGTCAACGAAGCATTCATGGTATCGCCTCGTTTCCAGGCTCATGTTCTGACGCAAATGCCGCAACCGCGACCCGCACCCGGCTAAATTCCGCATTCAACATCGTCACTTGGGCGCCCGCCTCTTCCGCTTTTCCCCGCTGGATCGCCGCTTCCATGGCCGCCGCCGTGGCTGCCAGCTCCACCGCCCCCAGATTAGCCGCTACCCCTTTGAGAGAGTGCGCGATACTCAGGGCCGCGTCATGCTCTCCGTCGTTCAGCAACGATTCCAGTTGACCGGCAACATCTTGGTTTTCCTCGACAAACTCCATCAGCAGCTCCAGGTAGAAATCACTGTCTCCTCCTAACCGGTCCAGCGTCTCATCGACCCGGAGTACGGCGGGTTCCGGAAGCGCCGGCGGCAAGGCGGTGGACGTCTCCCCGCCCGAGCAAAACGTCTCTTCCATTATCTCCTCCCATTCCGCTCCGGGCGTAAGCCACCGGAGCAGCTTTTCCTGCAGATCTTCAATCTCGAACGGTTTGGCCAAGTGGTCGTTCATCCCGGCCTCCAGGCAGCGCTGACGATCCTCGGGCAAGGCATAGGCGGTTATGGCAATAATCGGCAGGGTCTCGGAGCTTTTCTCCCGCCGGATCAGCCGGGCCGCTTCATAACCGTCCATGACCGGCATCTGGATATCCATCAGCACCAGAGCAAAGGGGTCGGAACCCTGGGTCACCAGTGCCACCGCCTCTTGGCCGTTAGCCGCGGTCGTCAAATATGGGTTACAAAATCCCGTAGCAACGAGACCTTTCTATAATTTGGCGTGCCCAGTTAGTATGCGTTGCCGGCTCACACATATAGCCATGCATACTAAAAACAGCAGGCTTGCCATTATCCAGAATTGCTTCAGCCATTTCCAGGTCCTGACGGAGTACCTGATAGTGATTTTCGATGATTGGAACATGATCGGGATGGATTGCCGATTTTCCGAACAGGCCATGCTGTAAGTCCTTGACAACCTCGTGATTGAGCGTTATTGCATCATTGATCCCTTCGAAAACAGGTCCGGTCAGGTTAAATCCAAATGGCTTGAATGTACTCGCAAGCATTGAAATAACAGCACGCAATGGGGTGCTGTAAACGGTATGAGTGACGGCTCTTCGTATGTGTAAATGATTCAATAAATCATTTCCACCAATTCTGATGGATAGTATTCTACGATAAAACTTGTCTTCCAGAAGCAAATCTCGAAAAAGAACCATTTCCTGACTATTGAATACGTCCGGAGTTTCGAGTGTCAACATTACGTCAAAATTATCCGTTTCGGAAAATTTGGAGTAATATTCGTTTATATTATTTCTGGTTACTTTAGGTAATACAAAACCGTCTATCTTATCTATTGCATCAAACGTTAAACATTGCTCCAAAATATCTGAATTTCTAACCCGTATGTATCGTAGTATGTTTTCATCGGTATTTATGTTTATGAGCATATTTGATATATTCTCTAGTGACTTACTTATTTCATGGTCTTTTATGCTGTCTTCCGTGCAGAATATCACGGAACGTAAATGCTGGTATTTGATACGGTTTGCTATAGCTGACAGATCATTCCTGTTGGATGGCACATAGAGTGACGCACCTAGCTTAATGTACTTTATATTGGTCAAGGATGTTCCCATGCGTCCTCCTCTATCAGCTTGGTCTATTGCTGTATCGCTTTAAGATGCAACTGTAGCGATAAAAGCCGCGGCGTTGTACGGAAGTGACGAATTAATTTCAAGCGGCACACCTTTTTCAGCCGCCAGAAGACGTAGGTGAGCTACTTCCGGAATATTTTCGTCCCTGAGAACCAGTAGATACGGAACACGGCGCAGCAGAACGCGAGTAGCCTCGCCTATGCCCGGCTTTATCTGGTTAATGTCACGAATTCCGTACAGTTCCCGGCTTTTTTCAAGGAAATCAAAACTTTTTTGCCTCAGACGCTCTTTGTCTTCAGGAGTAGTCACAAAAGGTTTCTCAGACAAGACGTCATCTAATAAACAAGGCACGAATTTCATCACATCGTCTACAAAGTAGCGAGAACGATCTATTGACTCAAACTCACGGTAGTAGAGACAACCATGAAAATCATCTATTCCTATGTAATCTGAATTGAGTATTGATCGACTAACTAACCCGGATACTATTGAGTTCATGATTGCCGATGGTATCAAATAATCATCATGCGTAGCGGAATAAGCGGCGGTGCCTGATATGTCGGCAACAACATGCAGATCAGAAGAAAGTAAACAGCCTTCCGTTTTGTTAAACTTGTCAACCCAAAAAGATAGCTCGGACGATATTACACCCTTACCCGTCCATCCATCAATGAACACCAATGTATCCGGGCTACGTTTATCCGCCATCAATACATGGCGAAGTGCATTTTGATCTATTCCTCGATCCCGTATTATCGAAATTGAGTAATGATGGGTTTTCACCAAAAAGTATTGCTCAAGAATTCTCTTCAAGAGAACCCCTATGGGAGTTCCGGCTCTGACAAGTGATAAGAGGGTAATTTCATTACCATAAACCTCGGCAAGACGGCGTGCCATCCTGATAAGGTCAGCACAAAATCTTGAATTATTCAGATTGCACGCCTCATGGAAAAGCTGAAGATAGCCCGATGAAGGCGGGGTTTCACGACTTATCATCTCGCTGTAGTGCCGCTGCCCGGATTGGATTAAGCGCTCTTTCTCCTCTATTCCGACAACCGGCATATCTATCGTTTTAAGCAAAAACAGCACATCATCACTATTGTAGCTGCCGCTGGTGACATGGTTCATAGCAGGGCTCTGGATATCTGTGACGAGGAAGGTGTTATCAGATAATCACACATACCCATAAAATCAAGATCTGAAAGACTGTCGCCCATCCCCAGCGTAACCAATAGATCATTAGCTGGACGTAGATGGCAATCAATAAGGTATTTTACAGCATTGGCCTTATTTAAAAAACGAGGAATTACGGCGATATTATTGTCGTTAAAATGAACGTAAAACTCCGCGGGAGTTATTGGCATAACGCACTCGGCATGTAGTTCGCGTAATATGGAAATATCAGCATCGGGCTGCTTTATGACTATGTATAAATCCATATTGTAATCACTGATTATCCTTATCGATATGGAAAGCAACTTAGTAACGGCATACTCTTTTATAGCGACCATGACATCGTTCATGCAACTTCGGGATGCCTGAACCTGTTGCCGTATAGTAGTATCCCATTCGTAGTCCAGTGTCCCATCTTGTTTCAAAATAACTCCACCATAATCGAGTATGGCGCCATGCTCAAATTTGAGGTGAACTCGTCTGAAGGCATCAAGGCTGCGTGCGGTAGTCGGTATTACATACATCATTTCGCTCCATAGTTTAAATATGGTCTGCTGAGATGATGTCATGAATGACAAAGGATTGCCGTCACGGCTACTCGCGGCTACTCTTAAATCAGTCTCCGAGGGGCATTTGCGTCTGGTCTGGAAAATAGTGTCGTCAAGGTCGAGAAACAGGTATGGTTTCATTGCATGTCCATGCAAAAAAAAGTGGGAGCGCGTCCAGTATTTGAGGTAGGGTATGCTCCGGAGGAAGTTCAGAATGCTCATAGCAGACAACAATGCGCGAATAATCTTCTCTTCGAACATTGTAGACGAAATTGGGTATGCCGTCACCGTAGTTGTCTGTAAACCTGATGATTGAGCTTATGTCATTTCCCCGCAATATCGGAGATCGTGTGGTTGACTGAAAAAATACATCGTGCCCTTCCTTCTCCAAGTGCTCGGCAAAAAGAAACGGTGGATATGTGAACTCACCGCTACCAAGGATAAGAATTCTATCCTTGCGACTGAATGCGCAGGCATCGGTAAAACAGTTAAAATCTATAGCAGGAATACCCGTAACTCCAAAGCGTCCCCAGTTTATCGGAAAAAATCGATCTTTATTCCCGACTCCTCCACGCACATCCACTTCATTTGATATCTCGAAGGACTCATTGGCGGTAAAGGTAAAGTTGCCCTGGAGGATATCCGCAAATTTCAGTTTGATGGGATGCAACGCTTGAGTTAATTCCTGCTTACGTAGATCACCTAACCAGTTTGTAAGACTGGCTAACCGTGCTTCCTTGATGCCTCCGTTGATCTTGCGGTACTGATTGAGAAGATTGAGAATAGTTGTACCGGTGCTTATCTCGTCATCAGATATGACGACAGAGCGCGCTGAGGCAAAGATCGTTTTACCAAGTTCCGTTTCCGGCAGATAGAGTAAATGGTCGGTGGCATGACTATGAATCTCCTGAAAATCAAAGGCGGCCTGCCGTGAAGTATGGTAGCGAGTCGTGTGGATGAAGAGTACGTCATCCCTACCGGTCTGTCGCAGCAAAGCATCGTAGATTCCCTGACCAAGACCGGTTGCTGTTTCCGCCATGCCAATAAAAAGAATTGGTCCCGGCAGGTCAGTCAGATGCGAAGCCAATAGTTGATATACATCTCGCATTACTGATGGTCGAACCGGCCAGTGTTTACCGAGAACTTTACTGACAAAAAGGAAGCGCCGTTTCCTGTTTTCCCTGGACGCATAACCACAGAGCCGGTCAATGTCTGTGTCCCCAGCCGTGACTCCGATATCAAGTGTACCGCCGGACAGGTAAACCTGTTTCCTCACTCCTGGCATCACGGTACTACGACTCCTATGTCGGCCTTACCGACTTTGATCCCGGTGGTGGGGTAAGGTATATCATCATGATTACATACTCCGAGAGCGGATGCCATACTCCAATAGGGGAGGTTAAGACCTGACAGCGCTGTAAAATGAAGCCCACCCGACATCCGAGGGTTTATTTCCAGTAGATACGGAACATTATTGCTGTCCCGGAATTGAATGTTGAAAAGTCCGTTGAGGCTGAACAGAGCAACAAGCCGCGTCACGATAGCAGCTATCGCCGGATTATCTTCTATCAATTGAATCCCGCCCGCTGAACCTGATTTTCGACGAATTACATACCGTATCAGTGTGCCGTGCTCCGCCAGGCAGTCAACGCTGCGCTCTTTCCCTTCCAAATAGGTCATCACCATCAATTCTCTAAAACTCTCCTGCTCGGAGAATATCGAACGGGCATGCGCCAAGCCGATTTGGTATGTCTCACCGTTCATAAGTCTTGTTATTTCGTTATCTTTTTCGCAAATACGTCGAAATCCGAGCCCAAAGACTGAAACCGTGGGCTTGAAGCAAACCTGTTGATTGTGAACCTTGAGAGCATGGTATGCTTCATCGAATTGTGCGAGATTTATAACTGTGCGGTATTCCGGGATCGGAAAATCGTATTCTCGGCAATAGTCGTAAAATCTGCTCTTGTTTTCAATAACAGGTAGAAACCCGCCAGGGCAGACCCTGTGGATTTTTGTTCCGAATGCGCTAAACTTATCCGAATGCGACGTAAGCACCGAGGCGCGACGTGCGGGAATGAATAAATCAATGGTGTGATTCCGGCAGAATTCAAGACACCAGGCAAGGTAATCATCATCATTATTAATCACCGGTTCGACAAAAAATTCATCGGCGGACGCAAATCCGACAAAATCGGGATTCGTGTGACTACAGACCAGCCGCATACCACGCCCCGCATCACCTTCCCTGATAAGGCTAAAGACGTTGTAAAGACTTGATAATCCCTTGTTAAACCATATCCTGGCCGTCATTTTGGAACCACCACTTTTTTATTAACGTCGGCTTGATTTGATACTATTGGCGATCCAGCCGAGAAAACCGCTTCGGTTCCTGGAACAGACATATACCTTGCCACTGCCGCTGAAACGATTGACAATACCTTCTCCGCTCGTCAGGCTGCCAACCAAACCCGCCAAGAAACCACTCTTAGCGGTAGAAATGCTCAGGTTGTAACTCAACGTGCTGTCCCACGCGACAACGTGAAAATTGTCTATTATGACATCATTTCCCGGACTGATATCCAAGGCGAAGATTGAGCCGAATCCTGATACGGCCAACGTGCCGCGCCCGGTTGATTCCATAATAAAAAAGCCCCCGGTCCCTCCCAGCAAGGCTTGCCCTATACCTTGAGTACGCACCTTGATGTCAACGCCATCCGTCGCGGCGAGAAAAGCGCCATCGTTGAGCAGATACTGCTGCTGACCGACCGCCAGCACTTCAATATCTCCAGGGATATTGGGCGACAGAAGCGTTTCACCATCTCCGCCGGTTGCTTCAATGGACTGCAAAAAAAACGATTCATCGTTAGCAAAGCGGCGCGCCAGGGCAGACATCAATCCCCCTTGCATTTTTCCCTTAAGTTCAAGGGTTGTATCCATTGTTACCATCGCATCCGATTCGGCGTAAATCTTATCACCTTTCTTGAGCGAGACGTGCAGAAACGGATCAACAGATCCGACAACCTTGAATTCAGACATAGAAAAAACCTCTATAATATTTAGCTATGTATTGATAAGTAAAGAATCAGCGACCAAGGGACATGGTGCCCTATCGCATACTAAAACGAGGGCTCTATCACAGACAGAGCCCTCAAACGTACGCAAGGCATGGAAGTGGTGAAATTAAACATTGACACCGTAATTTTTAGCCAAAGGCCCGAGGCCACCATTGAATCCTTGACCGATTGCCTTGAATTTCCATTCACTGCCATGTCGGTAAATTTCTCCAAAGATCATAGCCGTTTCCGTGCTGTAATCTTCAGAAAGGTCAAATCTCGCGATTTCAGTATTGTTCGCATCATTTACAATTCTGATGTACGCATTGTTGACCATACCGAAGTTTTGCCTACGGGTATCAGCTTCATGAATTGTTACCGTAAATGCAATTTTTTCGACATCCGCCGGCACAGTTTCAAGATTTACTTTCACCACTTCATCATCGCCGTCTCCAGCGCCGGTTGTGTTATCTCCCAAGTGCTCCACTGAACCATCAGCGGATTTAAGATTATTGTAGAAGATGAAATCACTGTCGCTTCTCACCTTACCATCATTTTTCAACAAAAACACGCTAGCGTCGAGGTCGAACGCAGCTCCATCGGTTGCACGCCCCTCCCATCCGAGTCCCGCCAAAATTTTCTTGAGTCCCGGCGCCTCTTTGCTCAATGAAACATTGCCGCCCTTACTGAGAGAAATTGCCATTGTGTATCCTCCGTATCACCTATAAATTTGCCTGCATCACAGGCATGAGGTCCTGAAAAGTTCTTCCGCTGCAATTTTCGCCGAGAGCATGCATTTTCCACTCATTGTTGTGCCGATAAACCTTTGACATCACCATGGCGGTATGGTTGCCCTGACAGCTAAGATTATAACGTGCTATTTCTACATTATTTGACTGGTTAACTATGCGACAGAATGCGTTTTCAATCTGGCTGAAATTTTGACCGGTAAAACTGTTGACCACAAAAACCAATGTTTTCACGTTGGCGGGAATGCGAGACAGGTCGACAATGATTTGCTCGTCGTCGCCTTCCCCATCACCCGTAAGGTTGTCACCTGTATGAACGATACTCCCATCCTTACTCTTCAATTGCCTGAACCAAACCTCATCCACTTTGTTTTTGTTGTCGTCGAACAGAATGCAAGAGGCGTCAAGGTCGATGCTCTGCTCCTTTGAGCCAAATCCAAAAAACCCGCCTGTCTTTTTAGCGTCCCATCCAAGGCCCATAATAACCTTGACCAGAGAGCCTCCTGCTTCTTTTTCCAAAGAAATTTTTTGACCCTTTACCAAAGAAATGCCCATAAATCCTCCCCGTGCTGGATTATAGATATCCGTCGTAGCCACGGATATCCCGCTGACTAGCTAATTTTACTCAAGTATTGTAACAGCTACAACAAAGTACTCTGTTTCACCAAAACAGTTAGTAGGTATTCCCTTATGCTGCTCGTATGAAAGTGTAACTTTTTTACCTAATGATTTTTGTAGTTTATTAATCACGTTTGCTTCGCGAGCCGTGAACATGAATCTTTCCGGCATGGCGCCAGGGATAGGAAGCATCTGCAATTCACCTTCCCAGGTCTTGCATAACCAACCTTTTTCCGAAAACTTCTGTACGTAACCAACCCTATCACCTTTTGAGTAACTCCAGGTGAGAGCTATATATATATAACCCACAACTAAAATAATGCTGATAATGACGGTACCGATTACTGCCTTGACAGCTTTGATCTTGATTTTTTTAGTATCCATGAGTAGCTCCAGGCGGCCAGGTTAGTGTACAGAAATAAAGTTGTTAGGCAACCGCATTCCGTGCGGTAAGCATGTGCGCGGTATATCTCGCCAGCCAACCTATTGGTAAAATACTGGCAGTTAAAATAAATATCCAAACCCATGTGTTCGTCGGCAGAGGAATCGTCCTGAAAATCTCTCCAACAGGCCCCCCTACTTGTACCATTATTACTTGGACAATAGTTATAACAACTACAATAATGATGAAATTTATGTTTTTGCTTATGAGATAAAAAGGTGACTCTTTATAGCTCAATGACCTGCAATTAAATTTGTGCCAGAACTGAAACATTACAAAGACTGTGAAAAATATAGTCAGCTCTTCAAGTGTACTTGTAGCGTTAAACAGATTAAATTTTAGTACCGCCAATAGCACTAAGACTTGAAATATACTACTTATACCGATAGAAACAGACATAAACGGCGTTATGATGTGGGAGTCGCGGGCAATTGGCTTACGATTCATGATATTGGGTCGTATCGGATCGGTAGAGAGTGCCAAGGCCGCGAATGTGTCCATAATGATATTTATCCAGAGCAGTTGCGGCACAGTAAGAGGCAAAGGATATCCGATCATCGGACCAATTAACGCGCACAGTAACGCAACAACATTCACGGATAATTGGAATTGCAAAAATCTTTGTATATTATCGAAAAGACCTCGCCCCCACTTGACTCCAGTAACTATGCTATTGAAATTATCATCGACCAGAACTATATCGCTGGCCTCCTTGGCCACTTCAGTGCCGCATATACCCATTGACAAGCCTACGTCCGCCGCTTTTAAGGCCGGCGCGTCATTTGTGCCATCGCCGGTTACCGCTACGACTTCATTTCTCATATGGAGCAATTTGACTAATCTTAATTTATCTTCAGGCGTCGACCTCGCCAATACCTGTATCTGATCGATTCGACTAAGTAGATGCTCATCACTTGCCTGTTGAAAGTCGACCGATACCATGAGTGCGTCATCTTCAGTCAATATACCACACTGGCGAGCGATTGCCGCCGCTGTTCTCGGATCATCGCCGGTAACCATTTTTACTTTGATTCCTGCTTGCTTGCAGAGCGCCACGGCGTTTGCCGCCTCTGGCCTCAGGGGATCAGCTATGCCGACAAATCCCAGGAAGACCCTATCGCCACATTCCAAACAATTTGTCTCGGTAATAGTATCGCAGGCGCCGGGAAGTTTCTCGCTAAAGGCGATTACGCGCAATGCCTTGGCTCCTGTAGCATCATTCAGCACTCGCGTGATTTCGGCCATGTGACCGGCTATCGGTTCCAGCTTTCCGTCTATACTGATGAAATTACACTTTGTCAATACTATTTCCGGCGCCCCTTTAATAAAACAGGTGGTACCATCCTCTTGGATCATAGCTATGGAAAGTTTTCGTGCTGAATTGTAATCAATTTGATGTACGCAGCGATGCATATCACGCAGATCCAGATAATCAACATCGTGCTTGCGCAGCAGCTCAAGTAAAGCGCACTCCGTGGCATTACCTCCCGCCTTATATCCGTCAGCGGTTTTGATGAGATTGGCGTTCGAGTTTATCGCGATATTTCGAATCAGCCTGTCCCACTCGTCAGACTTGATGTTTCCATTTTTCGTGATTACATCAAAAGAGTTCATGCCCAGGTACAACCATACCGGTTGCATCTTGTTCTGTGTTAATGTCCCTGTCTTATCAGTACAAACGACTGTAGCTGAACCGATAGTCTCCGATGCGACAAGTTTCCGGATCAGGCAGTTTTCTTTAGCCATTTTCCGCATATTCAGAGCCAGGCTAACATTTACCATCATCGGTAAACCTTCGGGAACCGCGACTACTATTATAGTGACCGCTACGACAAATGATAAAAGAAGAGAATTTAACAAGTCTATTGCAAGCGGCGGCTCGTGCCAAAATCCCCATATAACCGCCATTGCGATAAAGACACCTAGGGTTAAAGGTATAAAGCTCAAACTTTTGAATGATTTAACTTCCATCTTGAACACCATTTTCATCATCAGGATTGACAAAACGGAAGACGTGAGGACAAAGAGTATCAGCAATGAAACCTCGCCACACAACATGCCGAATAAACGGGAGTTATACAGCCTTATTGTTGACATTGCCGTGAATATCAATGTTGCCGCTACTGTTCCCGCCATACTGATCTGGTCCGCCAAGACGGTCAATTTCTGTTTTAACGGTGTATCCTCTTCCTCTACTTCAAGATTTTGCGCGATACATCCCATCCGTGTTCTATCACCAACCGCGGCTGTTATGTAACTACCATGACCATCAACAACCATCGTTCCTCGGTATACATAATCTTTCGATATTGTAGAAGGCATCTTTCCCGATCGATCAGGAGCCACCATCTTCTCTGATGGCTCTGATTCGCCTGTCAACATGGATTCATCGACAATTAAACTCAAACTAGCAACAATGTAGCCATCACTGGGAACTTTATCACCAAGAGATATATGTATCAGGTCACCCACAACGATATCATTTATTGATATTTTATTGTATTCACCATCTCGTGTAACTTTTATATCAATATCTTCCTTCACCTGATTCAGTATTTCAAATTCACGTTCACTTTTCTTCTCGTTCAAATAGGCAACCGTGGTTGCCAGAAAAACGGCTATCAATATACCCAGAGGGTCTATGAAGCTCCCCTCGCCGTTTAGCATGTATTTACCGGCGCATGTTACCAGCACTGAAAGCCCAGCGGCAACCAAGAGTATGACTATCGTAGGGTCATTGAACATGCCTAAATACTTCTTCCACTCTGACTTTCTTTCAGGTGGGGTCAAAATGTTGCTCCCATGTTCTTGTCGGCTGCTCTCTACTTGAATTATTGAGAGGCCGCTGTGATGTGTATCGTTGGTCATGCTGATCCCCATTGATAATTATCTATTCATCGCTTTTAAGTTTCAGCATAAGTTGTTGTAACTTACTATAAATTAATCCATTTGGCAAAGTATTTTCTCAAATCAATTACCAGTACTTTCGTGGAGGTTCCACGTTCCCTACTTTGCGGATTTCATCCTCTTCAACACGAAAGAGATCACCATACTCGTTGGTCCAGGAGTCTCCCTCTTCAAGAGGCACCGGAACCTCACGCCGTCCGAGAAAAACCTCTTCATCACCCAGCCTGGCAAACCAATCGAGGTTGCCGGTCATCCATAGCCTGCTCTTAAGTGGCATTGTTGCTCTCCTTTAGGGGCAACCATACCAAATGGTTGCTTGGTTGCTGTTGCATGCATGATCAAACGAGGCAGCCGACGAGACGCAGCTAGCATGAAGCAAAAGCGGAGTCAAAAGGAATCTCGGGAGAAATTCCGCTAACCTTCCCCTTGCAGGGGAGGAACAAGAAGCCCAAAGTTGACGCTTATCCGCCCACAAGCGGGGAAGCGACGTTCAGGATCCCGGCAAGCGCCGACTCCACCCAACCGAAGCCGATCTTTTCCTGCTCAAGCCGCAATTTTTTCCGAATCCGGTTATCCCGCAGATCATCATAGAGCGACTGCTCCTCCCGGTTGAGCCCGGCCAGGTCGCGCACGGTCTGCTTCTCCTCCTCACCCCACCGCGCTTCAAACGCCAGCAACGTGACGCGATCCATCAAGAATGACTCGACATGCGTGAAGTGAAGTCGGAGTTGATTAAGAATGGCGAAACCGTGGGTGTCGATGTCGCCCCAGTAGTGGATGCGACACCGCTTCAGCCATTCGGCCGCTTCCAGCATGGCAAAACCATAGCCGGCGCCGAAGATGGCGAGACTCTCCTCCATTCGCGGCAACGCCAGAAAGTTGATCTCGTTCTCGGTAATGAAGACCCGCGAGACCGGGGGATCAAGCCGGGCGAAGCTTTCGGCGTCGAGGGTGATATCCCGTGGAAAACCGCTCGATTGGAGGAGGGTAACGCGGGGATCAAGGGGGCGGAAACGGACGAGCGTGGGCTTGTCGAGAAAGCCGTAGCGCTGAGCGAACCGGCTGCTTCCCGTTGCCGTGGCGTCGATGGCTTCCGGGTGGAGGACGAGATCCAGCAGTTCCGCCAAGACGCCACGATGTGCTTCGATAAACTTGCTGTGTACCCCCGGAAGGTCCACCTGCCGCAGGTAGAGTCCCGACGCGGGGTGCTGTTCGATCCAGGCGACTATCGCCAGCAGCCGTCGCCACTCTTCAACCAACTCCAGCGCCCGCAACGGCCGTTTGGCCAGCCAAGGCGCCAGGCGCGGCTCAAGCATCCTCGTCGTCTCCAGCAATCCGGCAAAACGGGCGACGGCGCGCTGCTTGCCGATGAACGCCGCGGCGTCGCCGGCGGTGTCGAGCCAGACGGCATGGGGAAGCGTATT
>Ga0194037_1001859_pt1 | contig 14702 bp, 14 predicted proteins | sample JunL306m_MetaG_FD_148653 | JGI IMG/M metagenome (GOLD analysis project Ga0194037, IMG submission 148653) | Anoxic zone freshwater microbial communities from boreal shield lake in IISD Experimental Lakes Area, Ontario, Canada - Jun2016-L304-6m | ecosystem: Environmental > Aquatic > Freshwater >...
CTAACCAGACAAGTATTTTTGCCCGAATGTTCAGCCGTATGATTGCTCCGCCCATAACCATGGAACTGACTCGGTCGGGTGCTATTTCGCTGAGATTGCGGATCAGGATGGTGCCAAGCGATATGCCGATAAAGTGGGCTTTCTGGATGGATAGGATGTCGAGTACCTCGATAATATCGAGTGTAATATCTTGAAAGTCGTAATGACGTTTTTCTTTGTTGCCGGCCACTCCTTTTGATTTACCGTGACCTCTGAGATCGACAAGCAGTACATTGAAGTGCCTGATAAATTCCTTGACCTGCAAAAACCATATCGAAGAGCTGCCGCCTGCTCCGTGTACAAATACTACCCAGGGGGCATGAGGGTCATCCAACTCGTATGTCTTGTAGTGAAACATTGAAGAACAACATTATAACAGTGAACTTTCAGCGGATGCTATTGTACGAAAGTCACACACCACTCCGAAAAACACGAACTAGTTCAAACAAAGCAATTCCGGCAGCTACCGCAACATTCAACGAATATTTGGTACCATATTGGGGAATCTCAAGCACATCATCACACATTTCAAGAATCTCGTTTTCAAGACCAGTAACTTCATTTCCGACAACAAGGCAGATCGGAAAATCACTAAAGCTCACAGCCGTATAAGCACGGCTACCTTCAGTAATCTCAAGTCCATAAATTTTCACGCCGTTGCTTTTCAAGCTTGCCAGAGCTTCAAGAGGATTGACATAATATTCCCATGCAACACTCTCCTGAGCTCCCAACGCGGTTTTATTAATCTCTTTTCTCGGTGGTGTTGCCGTATAGCCGGAAATAATCATTTTTTCAATGCCAGCAGCGTCAGCCGTTCGAAACATGGATCCAACATTCCACATGCTGCGTATATTATTTAGCATCAGAAAAATAGGATGCTTTACCGCTGTTGCATACTGCTCCACATTCAGCCGGTTCATCTCTTCACCAGAAAGTTTCGTAAATTCCTGCATGCTAAAGAGTTCTTATCTTTTCAATAAGACGCCGGTTTTCATCAATAAGACCAACATTAAATCTCAAGCAATTTTTCATCATCGGATAGCCAGATACATTCCTGACTAAAATGCCCTCACTGCAAAGTGCCTGAAAAACTTTACCGGCATCGCTGACCCTTATAATCAGAAAATTAGTATCGCTCTCGAACGGTTCAATACTATCAATTAAAAGCAACTCACCGTACAGTCGCTTCCGTTCATGAAGAATATATGATACAGCATCATTAACCAGGGAGTAATTCGCAAGTACATGCTCAAGCGTTATTTCGGCTAACCTTCCGGATGCAAAGGGAATTTTTGGCTTCGCAAGCTCAGCCATCAGTAAAGGATTGGCGATGGCAAAACCAATCCTGATCCCCGCAAGAGCAAGCGCTTTGGACATAGTACGAAGTACTACAAGATTTGGAAGTCGATCAATCAGTTCAAGAGCAGAACGCTGTCGGGAAAACTCAATGTATGCCTCATCTACCAGCACTATGGCATTAGAAGATTCCGCAATCAGACGAATATCATCAAGCGAAAGCGATTTAGACGTTGGATTGTTCGGAGTAGAGAGAATAATAAAATCAACATCCCCTTGACCTACAGCTCGAAGAATCGACTCCGTATCGAAATCAAGGCTCGGAAGCATAGGTACATTGACAATCTGGGACTGCAAAAGCAATGCGATTTTTTCGTAGAGTGAAAACGATGGTTCGGGAATCAGCACCTTTCTCGATGGACCAAGGCAAGCAAGAAAGATTGTGTACAGCATTTCATTTGAACCATTACTCATCATTACACAATCAGGCGACACTCCCAAAAAATCTGCATAGGCCTTCATTCCCCTGTAAGGCAGAATATCAGGATATCGGTTCCATGACTCCTTGAGAAAGGTGCCGAGAATCTCCTCCTTAAGCCACATTGGCACATCAAAAGGACTTTCGTTCTGGTTCAGCTTTACCTCTGCTTGCTGTCCCCCCTCAACCCTGTATGTAGCAATATTCTGTAAAGCAGGATTAAGATGGCACTGAATATCTTTCCGCATGTAGCACCTGTAATTGTTACACTGAATCGGTTAAATTGTAATAAACCATTATAAAAAAGCATCTTTTTCAAATAATTCATGAAAAAAATCTGGACAATTCTGATTTTTTTATAAATTTAAATAGGATAAAATTTATCTAATTTATCTTAATAAGGATGAAATTATGAACAGTGTAAAAAAAACACCTCTTGATCTTCTGAATGAGATATACAGCCTTGCCTACTGGATGACTGGCAGTGAGATTGATTCACACAACTTGGTACAGCTTACCTACGATCATGCGAACACCAAGACAAATGAAGATGAACTGCTAAAAACATTCAGAGAATGCTATTTGGAAAGATTCGGACAAAACACAAATTTATGTATAAACAACAAACCATGCCAAACAGACAAGCAACTGAACGAATCACTGAAACATTGGGGTGCAGACATCAAGCTATCTACTCTTTTGAGTGAAATATCAGGCCTGAAACACCGACAAATATCTAAAATTGTCGGTAAACCGCTTGAAACTATTCGCATGTGGCTGTTATGGGGAAGAAAATTGCTTATAGACTGTAAACCTTTTTATCCTATAACGTTACAAGCATCATAAGAAATATAGATAAACCTATAGATGTAAACAAGCACATTGAATTTTTAAGAACTATCGAAAAGATCGTAGACTTTACAGGATTTAAAAACTTTTTGACTTTTAAAAGAATAGCCTATAAAGCTATAACAACTGGTATGCAGACATAAAACAAAATCGGTTCAGTTATCTCTTTCTAAAAGGCCAGTTAGAAATAATTGGCCTTTTGTTAATTTACCTTTACATCTTATACCTTTAAATATTGCAGAATTAAATCATGCCTTTTACTCTATGATAATTATCACCGGTGGAGCTGGATTTATCGGTAGTGCCATGCTCTGGGAACTTAATCGCAACGGTGAAACGAATATCATTGTTGTTGACGATCTAGGATCAACAACAACAAATAAGTGGCGTAACCTTTCCGGTCTTAATTTTGCTGACTTTATCTCCAAAGACCTTTTCCCAGACCTTCTTGACAGAGATGCTTTCGGAAGCATTTCCGCAATTATTCACATGGGAGCAAATAGCTCAACCACGGAAACAGATGCTGACCACCTTTTGACCAACAATTACAGCTACTCAAAAAAAATCGCTGCATACTGTATGGCCAATGAGGTCAGGCTTGTCTATGCATCAAGCGCAGCAACCTATGGTAATAGTGCTAAAGGATACAGCGACGACATAGCTGGACTTGATTTCTTGCGTCCCTTGAACATGTATGGATACTCAAAGCATCTGTTTGACCACTGGGCACTGAAAAACGGTATTCTAAACAAAGGTACCGGGCTGAAATTTTTCAACGTTTACGGACCGAACGAGTATCATAAAGAGGATATGAGTAGTGTGGTATTCAAAGCATTTCATCAGATTCGTGACACAGGATCGGTCAAACTCTTTCAGTCACACCGATCTGACTACCAAGATGGGGAACAATTGCGTGATTTTGTTTATGTAAAGGACTGCACCCGGATTATGTCATGGTTGCTCAGCAATCCTTCAGCAACAGGGTTGTTCAACATCGGCACAGGAAAAGCGAGAAGCTTCCGAGACCTTGCTATAGCAACGTTCTCTGCCCTTGGTCGTCAAAGCATTATTGACTACACACCCATGCCGGAAGCCTTACGCAACAAATATCAATATTACACCTGCGCAGATGTCGAAAAACTTCATTCAGCAGGATATAATGAAGAATTTACTTCGCTTGAAGAAGGCATAAAAGATTATATAAAAAACTACTTAGCAACCAACAATCCTTATCTCGATTTTACAGAAACCCATTAATAATGCATAACCATAAGTAACCTTGAACAAAGAAAAAACAATAGACATAGAAGGTATAGAGCCCGTCATTCTTTTTGGAACATATGATTCACATCTAAAAAAAATTATGGGCGAGTTGCCCAATTTACGTATCACTGCTCGGGGAACCCAAATTACCCTCCTTGGAAAATCTGAAGAAATCGAAACGGCCGAAAAGATTTTCAGAGAGATGATGTTTCTTGCAAACAAACACGGTGAAATACTTGAAAATGATTTGAATACATTGATTACACTCGCCTCGTCGCCTGCTCCAGAAATGCAAGCAGCTCATCATGGAACTGAAGATATAATAGTCGCAACACCGGACTATGTTGTCAAAGCAAAAACAAACGGACAACGACGGATGGTGGAAAAAGCAAGAACAAATGATATTGTATTTGCCATCGGCCCAGCAGGCACAGGAAAAACTTATACCGCTGTAGCCATAGCAGTCGCCGCATGGAAATCCAAAACTGTTAAACGCATTGTACTCGCAAGACCAGCCGTAGAGGCCGGTGAAAGTCTCGGGTTTCTACCCGGTGATTTAGCCCAGAAAATAGACCCCTATCTACGTCCCCTCTATGATGCATTGCAGGACATGCTGACCGCTGAAAAGCTGAAACTTCTCACTGAACGGAGAGTTATCGAAATTGTCCCTTTAGCCTACATGCGTGGCAGAACATTGAACAACGCCTTTATTATTCTCGACGAAGCCCAAAACGCATCAAACAAGCAAATGAAAATGTGTTTGACCCGGCTCGGCCTCAATTCAAAAGCAATCATTACCGGCGATATCACCCAAATTGATCTTCCACAACAAATAGACTCTGGACTTACAAATTCGCCGAAAATTCTTGATAATATAAAAGGAATAAGCTTTGTTTATCTGGATAAAACCGATGTCGTTCGCCACAAGCTGGTTCGCGATATCATTAACGCCTACGAAATCTATGAACAAAAATGAGCACAACTAAAATTACGACCTGCAGGCAGGGTAAAAAGCGGCCACTAAGACCGCTCTAAACAAAACAATAAATAAATAAGTTACACCTGCACGTATGCCGATGCATTTGCACCACAGATGGGGCATGTTTCAGGAAGATTTCCCAGCTCAATATGGCCGCAGATCGGACAGAGCCAAACCTCAGTTTCAGTAATATCCTTACCATCCAGCACTGCTTCAAGCGCTTTCCTGTAAAGTTCTGCATGTACCTGTTCAGCTTTCAAAGCAAAGGAAAACATTCTTTTAGCAGAATGCCCTTCAGCTTCCGCTTGCAGAAGCATCGGAGGATACATTTCGGTATGCTCGTATGTTTCCCCCTCTATAGCACTCTTCAAGTTTTTGACTGTCAAGCCAGTTCCACCCAACGCAGCAAGATGCCCTTCGGCATGGATACGTTCAGCCATCGCTGTGGTACGAAACAGCTTTGCAACATTTTCAAAGCCCTCCTTTTCAGCTGCTTTTGCAAAAGCAAGGTATTTCTGGTTCGCCTGGCTCTCGCCGGCAAATGCACCTTTAAGATTCTCGTTTGTCGTCGGCATAGATATTTGTTTATACTTTTTTCCTGACTGTTTTTCTGCACTTCTATTGAAAAATAGTAGTAATGATTCCACTATAATCCAAGTGCCGAAAAAGGTTAATTTTTTTATAAAATGTACAGTGAGAATACTGTATTGATATACCAATACAAATATATTATATAGAAGCTCTTACCGCATAACAATTGTTCTGTTCATTTTCCCTTTCTGACGCTCGCCATGTTCAAACCAAAACTTTTTACTCTTTTACCTAAGCTCACCCCTGACCAAATATTGAAAGATGTCATTTCCGGTATTCTTGTCGGTATTGTTGCGCTACCACTGGCAATTGCTTTTGCCATTGCATCAGGAGTTTCGCCTGAAAAAGGACTTATCAGCGCTGTGGTCGGCGGTTTTCTCGTTTCCTTGCTTGGGGGGAGCCGTGTACAAATTGGAGGACCAACTGGGGCTTTTATTGTCATTCTTTTCGGAATTGTTCAACAATACGGTATAAACGGACTTCTGCTGGCCACCATCATGGCTGGTATTATCCTAATGATTATGGGCTTTGCCCAATTCGGATCACTCATCAAGTTTATCCCCTATCCGGTCATTGTCGGATTTACCAGCGGCATTGCAGTTATTATTTTTTCCAGTCAAATCAAGGATTTTCTCGGCCTTGCCATCAACACTGTTCCTCCTGATTTTATAGGAAAATGGACGGCTTACAGCCGCAACCTGCCTACAATAGACTGGCAAAGTTTCCTGATCGGCTTATTTGCTCTCCTGATTATCATGTTGTGGCCAAAAATTTCCCGGAAAATTCCTGGTTCACTCATAGCCATCGTCGCCACAACCATAATAGTGCAATACTTTCAACTCCATGTAGCTACTATCGAAACACGTTTTGGAGAGATCCCCTCCATGATTCCTGCACCGGTTCTCCCCACATTTGATTTTGCTACTATTCGCAACCTTCTGATGCCGGCAACCACCATCGCCATACTTGGAGCAATCGAAGCCCTCCTTTCAGCCGTTGTTGCCGATGGTATGATCGGCGGAAGGCATAAATCTAATATGGAACTCATTGCCCAGGGAGTAGCAAATATCATTACCCCTCTGTTTGGTGGTATTCCTGTTACCGGAGCAATTGCGCGAACCGCCACTAACGTCAAAAACGGCGGCAGAACTCCGCTGTCCGGTATTGTACATGCTATAACACTACTCTTAATCATGTTACTATTCGGCAAATGGGCAAAACTTATTCCGATGCCAACGCTTGCAGCAATCCTTATTATTGTTGCGTGGAACATGAGTGAAATCAAGGTATTTCGACAATTACTAAAAAGCCCAAAAAGCGATGTTATTGTCCTTTTGACCACATTCAGCTTGACCGTCATATTTGATCTGACAATCGCCATCGAAATCGGTATGCTGCTCTCAGTCATCCTCTTTATGCAGCGCATGGTCGGACTTTCGAATGTCGGGATTATCACACAGGAGCTTAAAGACAGGGAGGAAGAGGACGATCCCAACACAATTGTAACACGCCGAGTGCCTGAAGGTGTTGAAGTTTTTGAAATTAGTGGGCCTTTTTTCTTTGGTGCGGCAAGCAAATTCAGGGATGCTATGCACATCGTTGAAAAGGCTCCAAAAATACGCATCATCAGAATGCGACAAGTACTTTCTATTGATGCAACAAGTTTGAACATGATGAGAGAACTGCTCAAAGACAGTAATAAAACCTCAACCCGACTGATCCTTTCAGGCGTTCATGCCCAACCATTATTCGCACTTCAGCAATACGGACTATATGACGAAATCGGTGAAGAAAACATTTTCGGCAATATTGATGATGCACTTGACCGTGCAAGGGAGCTACTCGGTCTACCGAAATTAGGAAGGCAAAAAAACTTCAGTCCTTCGGTACAAAGGGAAATAAAACAAGGAACCAATTGATTATGAAAAACGGTTACCGATGATATATGTATGAGTGATGAGTAAGAATATACAAAAAGTAACTTGTTTTTATTTTTGATAAACAAAGAAAGCGGAGAAAAGTCATGACCAGCTGGTATGACACACTTAAAAAACCTCACTTCACCCCGCCAAGTAAATTTTTTTGGCCTATATGGGCTGTAATTTACATGTTTATTTTTGCGGCAATGACACTCTACTTTTTTGCGCCTTCAAAGCCTCATCTTTTTGGCACAATCATCTTGCTGATTATTCATTTTACGGCAGGCTTCAACTGGACTGGAATTTTTTTTACCCGCAAAAAAATATTACTGGCATTTTTTGATATTATTTTGATTGATGTCACACTTATAGCCATAATTGTATTGTTCATGCAGGCAAGCATTTCAGCCGCCCTTCTTCTTCTGCCTTATCTTTTATGGGGCATTTTTGCCACTTACCTCAACTGGCACATTTACCGACTTAACCCGTAAAAATGAAAAAAAGAACACTTGTCAAGGCCTCATTTGATGATGTAATGAAAAATTGAATTGTACTACACTCCTTCTTGATAATCAATGCATACTTAACAACAGATACCACCAGATTACCTTGGAAATCTGCAAATAAAAACATGAGGAATGAAATATTCAGAAGCAAGAGAGGGAAGAACTTTTATTATCAGACTTGAAGATGGTGAAATTGTACACGAAAAACTAGAGCAATTTGTAAAAGCTCATGGGATTTCCCGAGCTTCGCTTATCGCAATCGGTGGAGCAGATAAAGGCAGCCTGATTGTTGTGGGACCTGAAGAAAGCCGTTCACATCCTGTTGTTCCCATGACTCATGAACTGTATGATGCTCATGAAATTACAGGCACTGGAACTATTTTTCCTGATGATGAAGGCAACCCGATACTCCACATGCATATGGCTTGTGGGCGAGAGGAAAATACAGTAACAGGCTGCATTAGACAAGGGGTAAAAGTATGGCTGGTAATGGAAATCATTCTAACAGAGCTGATAGAAAACACGTCAACACGTCAGTATGATCCAAAATCAGGTTTTAAATTACTTGCACCTTGAACAGAAAAAAGATGCTATGATCAGGCAAAAGGATTTTCATGAAAGGGCTTTCCAAGTGATCGGGCAAGCGCTTCATGAGTAATATTTCCATTCCAGATATTTAAACCCATCGAAAGACCGGGCATCATAACCATTGCACTCTCAAGTCCCAAATCAGCAATTCTTCTGATATAAGGCAACGTTGCTCCTGTCAACGCTTCAGTAGAAGTTTGAGGATAAGCGGCAGGCATGTTTGCTACACAGTAATGCACAATCCCTTCTTCAACAAAGACTGGCTTGTCATGGGTCGTCGGCCTTGAAGATTCAATACACCCGCCTTGATCGACTGCTATGTCAACAAGAACAGCTCCCTGCTTCATTTTTCGGAGTACTGCCCTGCTGATAAGTTTTGGAGCAACAGCACCAGGAACCAATACTGCACCAATCAACAGATCAGCTGCTTCAAGCTGTTCTTCAATATGCTGCTCGGTTGAATAGAGCGTATGAACCTGGGGTGGCAGAGCAGATTCCAGATAACGCATCCTCTCGTGATCAATTTCAAGCACTGTCACGTCGGCACCAAGCCCGGCAGCAACTTTAGCTGCATGCATACCAGCTGAACCTCCGCCAAGAATTGCAACCTTCCCCGGCAGAACACCGGGAACACCACCCAGCAATTTACCTTTACCACCGTAATGACGGCCAAGGTAATAAGCTCCCATCAACACACTCATTTTTCCAGCAATTTCACTCATGGGTGCCAGCAAAGGGAGATGACCGTTTTCCTGAACCGTCTCATAAGCAAGTGCAGTTACCCCTGACTCAAGCAATTGGTTGACCAGTGCTGGCATGCTCGCCAAATGCAGAAAAGTAAACAGAATCATATCCTCACGAAAAAAACGGTATTCCTGTTCAAGAGGCTCCTTGACCTTTACAACAAGATCACTTTTCCATACCTTTTCAGATGAAGAAGAAAGCACAGCGCCAGCACGACGGTATTTATCATCACTGGAACCGCTTCCTACCCCTGCACCGGCTTCGACTATAACCCTGTGCCCGGCAGCCACAAGATGACGAACTCCGGAAGGTGTACAGGAGACCCTGTTTTCTCCGGACTTTCTTTCTAAAGGAATACCGATGTTCATAGTTGCATACTTGATAAATGAATGATAGTATTTAACCTCATATTTAAGCCTGGTTGCAAACCCATTCCGGCACATATTTCCATGCGGTTTTCATTTCCAGATCGTTTCGGTAACACAAAGGATCGTGTTGATGAACCAGCGACCAGAATGCTCGGGAGTGATTCAAGTGAACTGTGTGGCAAAGTTCATGCACCATGATGTACCGCACAAGATAATCCGGCAAAAAAAGCAACTTGGTATTAAGGGTAATTGACCGACGGGATGAACAGCTTCCCCATCGAGAATGTTGCAGACGAACCCCGGCAACAGCAAAATTGAAACCATGTGCAGCTGCAAGCTTCTCAAGAGAAGGAATAAGAATGGCCCGTGCCCGATGCTTCAACCAGGAACAAAGAAGTCGGCGGCAGAGCACCATATCGGCCGCATCACCCGAAACAAACAGGCTATTTCCATTACTTTCAACAAGTTCTAACCCTCCGCTCCCTGCATGATTATAAACAACCGACCATGTTTCAGAAAAATCAGGAAAAACAATCTGGCTGGGCAGCCCCTTATCCCTCACAGAAACGGAATCCTGCCGAAGCGCATCAAACTTTGCCGCCATCTTCTTTATCCATTCTTCATGATGAAGAAGCAGTGATGAAATCTTTTTTTTATCAAATCCTTTAGGAACAACCACAACCAAGCCACCATATGGAGTCATTTTCAAACGCGCATACTTTGCCCTCGGACTAATTTTTATAGTATAGGGCAAGTAAGAACCACCAAACCCGAAGCTTTCAGAGGTAAATAAAGACGTCATCAAGATAGATCAAAAACAGACCATGAAGAGAGGCTTCATGACCTGCCGAAATTATATGTTCTAACTTTTAAATGTACATAAGCACAGCAAACAATACACATCAACACAAAAAAAACTGCTCAGCCAAGTGCATTCTGCAAATCCTCAATAAGATCGTCACAATCCTCAATACCAACCGAAAGCCTGATAATGGCATCAGTGATCCCTGCAGCTTCCCGATGATCACGATCCATTGAAGCATGACTCATTGTTGCCGGATGCTCAATCAGCGATTCAACACCACCAAGGCTTTCAGCAAGAGCAAAAAGTTTTGTGGTTTTCAGCACACGGTTGACATCCTCAATGCTACCATTCAACTCAAAGGAAACCATGCCACCAAAACTCCGCTGCTGTGCTTTAGCCAGCTCATGCTGAGGATGTTCCGGAAGACCGGGATAAAACACCCGCTTCACTTTCGGATGCTGGTTAAGAAACTCCGCTACAGCAAACGCATTACGCTCATGTTCCTTCATCCTGACCACCAACGTTTTGATACCACGGAGTACCAGCCAGCAATCAAAAGGTTGAGCACAAGTACCAAGAGCATTAACGAGAAATTTCAGTTTCAGGTCAAGCTCCTCACTGTTCGACAACACTGCCCCACCAACCACATCTGAATGACCGTTCAGATACTTGGTAGTTGAGTGTACCACAATATCAGCTCCAAGTTCAAACGGCCTCTGACCATAAGGAGAAAGAAAAGTATTATCCACAATAGTCAACAAACCCCTTTCTTTGGCAATTGCCGCAACCGCCCGAATGTCAACAAGGTTCAACAGGGGATTCGATGGCGTTTCAACCCAAACCGCTTTGGTATTGCCATTCACAAAAGGAATAAGGTTCGCAGCCTCCTGCAGGTTTATAAAATGCACCTTCAAGCCAAAATGTTCTTCAACCGTTTTCAGCAACCTTGAGGTACCACCATAACAATCATCGGTGCAAATGATCTCGTCGCCGGAATGAAAAAAGTTCAGTACACTGGTAATCGCCGCCATACCTGTCGTTACGGCAACAGCCGAGGAGCATCCTTCAAGTGCGCATAAGCTATCTTCAAGCGCCTTACGTGTAGGGTTACCACTTCGGGTATAGTCAAATCCCCGATGCTTGCCAATATCTTCGAATACAAAAGTCGAACTTTGGTAAATCGGAGTCATAATTGCGCCATATGCCTTATCAGGGGCTACACCGGCATGAATTGTATCAGTCTGGAAACTCATAGATATCGTCGTTCAAAAATTAAATGGTTGATAAAACACATCAACAGAAAAAATGAAATAAAAAAACCTCTTCCTTTATGAGCATGGAAGAGGTTTTTAGCGTAACTCTGTTTCTTATGGCATCTGTAAACAGTATGCCTGTTTTGAAAAGAGAAGCGATATAAGCTCTTTTTCACTCATCAACCTTCAGCAGCATCCAAGTAAAATACCAGAATGTATAGAGCACAGAAGTAGAATGTGGCACCGTGTTCCGGTATTAAGGGAATCGGTTGTCAAGGCTTCGCAGGGTCTATTCCCTCAGCCTTTCTTGATGATCAATAATAAACAAAAAACATGGTAACAATTGTTAATATACAACTTTCACTGAAAAAAATATAACCCATCATTTAAAACTCAATATAAAAACGGAAGTTATACGGTAATCTCTTCACTCAAAGGGAAAAATTTATTAACTTTTTGTTAATGTAAAAAAGTAGATCCTCAATTGAATCTCTAGGTACCTTTGATAAATTAAACGTATTTTCCGATGTATAGGTAGTTGCGTGCACATTTCGATGTTGATTGTGATAACCCGAACCGTTCATAACCACAGTTGAGGCAAATTAATGAGCATCATCCCCACCAAGAGTTATAACGTAACTATGTGAATCAATTTAATAAGGCCAAACAAGCTTCCATGTTTGGAAAACACTTTGTTTGTATAGCGAAAGGTTGCGCTGTTGCAGCACTTTTTATGTATTACCCTATTGCGGTTTGCTGCTCAAACATTGAAGAGGGTTCCAAAACAACGATGATGTTAGTTGAAAAGAATAATGGTCAAACGGTGAATATCCGCCTTGGCGAAACCACCCAGATCACACTGCCAGAAAACGCAACAACGGGCTACCGCTGGGGAATTGATCAATATGACGAGGAATTCATAACCATTCTGGACACCGAACCACACTATACTGCAAATGCAGTTGGGTCTGGTGGTGCCGTAACGTTCATTGTACAAGGCAAAAAAATTGGCTTAGGTGAGGTTCTGTTGAAAAATTGGCGGATATGGGAAGGCGACTCATCTGTTTCTGAACGTTTTCACATCAAGCTTAATGTTGTTGCCTCGTAACTTTTTCAAGTATAAACTATTATTGTTCATTTAAGCAAAGTGGTACTTCCCTCTCCCACTTCATGGGTTGGCTCTTTTTAATGAGGAATAGTAAACCAGATAATTAATCAGGAAAATCAATGGAAAGATGGTTGCTTGATACCAATTTTCCTTGATTCTGGTGCGTATAAACTTTTTAAATGGACACAATATATTACGCAACATTTTAGGTATTCATACAGTTCTTCTGAAACACCAGACTAATTGTCTTAATTAAAAAAAGTAATAAGGAGAAAAAATCATGATGAGACATACCATGTCAAAATCTCTTTTATTGACACAGCCACTTATGCTGCTATTGTTGTTTACTCTTATAACTAATTCATTTGCCAATGCAGCTGAATCAGCCTCTCAATTTAAAATACTAAAGGTTAACAATACAACAGAAAACAGTAAAGATAGAGCTGGCTTGGGCGACAGGATTCAAGTCCACATTGATAGCTTGAGCGCTCTTTCACAACTTACGGGTAATAATATTAAAAATATAAAGTTAAAAATTAATGACCAGATTATTGCTGATTCAGAACCGCTTAAAATTGATGATAATACCTTGGAATATAAACTTATCAGTACAGAAAAGTCTAAAGCGGTATGGGACTCTTTACGAGTAAAATCAAATAAGGCATTAATTCCAGTAACCATTTCTGTTGGCCAGGAAAACAGTTCAATTGATTTACCTGTGACCGCACAACAAAATAACTTTATATTAATTCTTCGTGATCAACGAACATTCACCTTTTTATTTATTTTTGGATTAATTCTTTTTTTACTGACTTTTTTAAAACTAAACAAAAAAGATGCCCGTTTACGTAATTATGGCCCAGAATCAACATACAGCCTGGCTCTTGTGCAAATGGCGATATGGTATTATGTTGTAACTATAGGATATTTATATATTTATATCATAACAGGCAATCAACCTGTTTTAAATAATTCGATACTTGTTTTACTTGGAATAAGCAGCGGTACGGCTGTTGGCGCAAGAATTATAGATGGCGCTAAAGTCGATAAACAAACAGCGGATAGTGCTGATTGTTCACCAAATAATGAAGAGCCAAAAGCAAATGACAAAAACAGTGTGCTGAATAAACTTGAAAATATAAAAAGCAGTGGGAATATTTTTATTGATATTCTCTCCGACGAATACGGCATTGCGCTGTCTCGATTTCAGGTGCTTGTGTGGACATGCATTGTTGTATTTATTTTTGTTCATGATGTTTATAGTACAATGAAAATGCCTGATTTTTCTGACAGCAACGTACTGATACTTATGGGAATAAGTTCCGGTTCATATATTGGATATAAAATTAAGGAAGACTATTCACGGAAAACCGATAATGCTAAGGGTTAAACGTATTAAAAAATTGAACTCGTATTTTTTCAAAAAAACACAGTAAAACTTATCTACCAGACACCGATTTTCCCGGTGTCTGGCCATCAGGTTGCATATGTTCAACAAAAAAATTGTAAGGCACGCCTTCAGGGCAGTTATCCCATGTCTCAATTACAAATACTCTGATGGCACAAGACATCAAGACATAACATCACAACGTTGAGGCATAAATGCTCTGTTTTCGCAATAAAACAAAAAGAAGTGAAGTGTAAGCCGTTAATTTCTTTGTGAATTTTTTCATTGTATAAGCTCTCCACAAGAATTGGTTTGGTAATTAAAAGGCCAGACATGACACCGATACAAATGTAAATCATCAAAGAAATACTAAAGGGCACCTCTATTTATTTTTAGATGCTCTATCAAGATAAGATATAATAAGTTAGCATCATGCCATGAGGGTAATATTTCGTATTTTCATGAAATGTTTCTCATGAAACCCATCATTATGAAAAACATCAACCCGTTAGGTCTGTTTGACGAACAT
>Ga0194037_1001861_pt1 | contig 14693 bp, 8 predicted proteins | sample JunL306m_MetaG_FD_148653 | JGI IMG/M metagenome (GOLD analysis project Ga0194037, IMG submission 148653) | Anoxic zone freshwater microbial communities from boreal shield lake in IISD Experimental Lakes Area, Ontario, Canada - Jun2016-L304-6m | ecosystem: Environmental > Aquatic > Freshwater >...
ATCGACGCCAGCCGGTCCGGCACCAGGACGCCCACCGCGCCGAATCCCGCAACGCTCAGCCAAGTGGCGAGCGTGCCGATCTGAAGCGCATGCAGCGGCGAGGTCATCGATGGCGGTGAGGCTACACGGGTTTGCCGGAATGACAATCCCGGGTGGTTGGAACGTCTCAGCAGGCACCCGGCTTAGGCCGATCTCTTGTGCGGTGATGGATCCTCGACACGCCGCGACCGGCATGCCAGCGTGGGGCATGATCGGAGCACCCGGCAGCCACGCCACGGGGGACGCCGCCGCCGGGGTTGACGCGCGCAGTTCGGCGGCGGCCAAGATCGCGCTGTTCCGTGCGTTGTTCCGCGGCCGGGAGGACGTCTATCCGCGTCGCTTTGAAAACACCCGTACCGGCAGTGCCGGCTATGCGCCGGTCTGCGGCAACGAATGGGTGCGCGGGATCTGTGAGAAACCGCGGATCAAATGCGGCGGCTGCCCGCAGCGCGCGTTCCTGCCCGTGACCGACGAGGTGGCGCGCTGGCATCTCTTAGGCAAGGACGCCGCAGGACGCGATTTTGTCGCCGGGGTCTATCCGCTGCTGGCCGACGAGACCTGTTATTTCCTGGCGATGGACTTCGACAAGGACGGCTGGCGCGAGGACGTGCTGGCAGTCATGGAAACCTGCCGGCGGCTGGAAATTCCCGCCGCGCTGGAATGCTCGCGCTCGGGCAACGGCGGGCACGTCTGGTTCTTTTTCGATGCCGCCGTGCCCGCAACCCTGGCCCGCAAGTTGGGGTCGTTCGTGCTCACCGAAACGATGGAACGCCGCCCCGAGCTCGGCTTCCATTCCTATGACCGGTTGTTTCCCAACCAGGACACCCTGCCCAGGGGCGGGTTCGGCAATTTGATCGCGCTGCCCCTGCAAAAAGGTCCGCGAAAACACGGCCACAGCCTGTTTGTGGATGAACAGCTGGCAGCCTATCCGGATCAATGGGCGTTTCTAGCCACCCTTCCGCGCCTGTCACGGGCGAGGATCGAGGCCCTCGTCCGCGACGCGGAAAACCGCGGCCGGGTCGTCGGCGTGCGCTTTGCCCTGGCGCCCGATGACGAACCCGAGCCATGGAACTCCCCGCCGTCCCGCCGCCACCGCGAGGCACCGATCACCGGCCCTTTGCCGAAGGAGCTGGAGATCGTGCTTGGCGACTCGATCTATCTGCCCAAAGCGCCCCTGCCGCCCGCGCTGCGCAACCGCCTGCTGCGTCTCGCCGCGTTTCAAAACCCGGAGTTTTACCGCGCCCAGGCGATGCGGCTGTCAACCCACGACAAGCCGCGGGTCATTGCCTGCGCGGAAGACCTGCCCGCCCACCTCGGCCTGCCCCGCGGGTGCCTGGAGGACGTGACGGCCCTGCTAGCAACACTGAAAATCCAACCAGTGATCCGCGACGAGCGGGTGGCGGGGACGCCGTTGGACGTGCAGTTTGTCGGCACCCTGCGCCCGGACCAGGAAGTGGCCGCCGCCGCCATGCTGGCGCACGACAGCGGGGTGCTGGCAGCCACCACCGCCTTCGGCAAAACCGTGCTGGCCGCCTGGCTCATCGCCGCACGCGGCGTCAACACGCTGGTGCTGGTCCACCGCCAACAACTGTTGGAACAATGGGTCGAACGATTGTCGTCGTTTCTTGGCCTGCCCGCCAAGGAGATCGGCCGGCTCGGCGGCGGCCACAAGAAACTATCAGGTGGAATCGACGTCGCGCTGATCCAAAGCCTGGTCCGCAAGGGCGTCGTCGATGACCGGGTGGCGGGCTACGGGCATTTGATCGTGGACGAATGCCACCATCTATCAGCTCACAGTTTCGAGCAAGTGGCGCGCCGGGCCAAGGCCCGCCATGTGCTAGGGCTCTCGGCGACGGTGGTGCGCAAGGACGGTCATCAACCCATCATCTTCATGCAATGCGGCGCGGTCCGGCACCGGGTGGATGCCAAACCGCAAGCGGAAGCCCGGCCATTCTCCCATCACGTGATCGTCCAACCCACCGGCTTCCGATCGATGGCCGATCCCGATCCCGACCGGCGGCTGGAATACCAGAGCCTGAGCGCCGAGCTGATACGCTCGGTGCCGCGCAATGCCATGATTGTCAACGACGTGATCGCCGCGTTGCGCGAAGGCCGCTCACCGCTGGTGCTCAGCGAACGCACCGAACATGTCGCCGCCCTGGCAGAGAGACTGCGTCCGCACGCGGCCCGGCTGATTGTCCTGCAGGGCGGGATGGGGCGAAAGGCGTTGCGCGAGGCGCTGGCGCAACTCGCCGCCGTGCCCGAGGATGCAACCCGGGTCGTGCTCGCCACCGGCAAGTTCATCGGCGAGGGTTTCGACGACTCGCGTCTCGACACCCTGTTTCTCACCATGCCGGTGTCGTGGCGCGGCATCATCGCCCAATACGCCGGGCGGCTCCACCGCCTGCATGACGGCAAACGTGAAGTGAGAATCCACGACTATGCCGATCTCGACGTGCCAATGCTGGCGCGCATGTTCGACAAACGCTGCGCCGGTTATGAGGCGGTCGGCTACACCATTCTTCTGCCCGCCAGCGCCCTGCCCGGCTGGCCGTCCGAGGTCCCGCTGCCCGTCGATCCGGTGTGGAAACACGACTATGCCGCCAGCGTCCGGCGGTTAGTCCGCGACGGGGTCGGGCCCCCGCTCGCCAAGCTGTTCGTCATGGCCACTGACCCGTCTGCGGTCGAGCCCACCGGAGTCGAGCGCGCCCGCAGCGCATCCGAGGCCTTCCTGTTTGAGCGTCTGGAATCCCTGGCAGAAACCGCCGGGCTGTTTGAACTGAACCCCAAACTGCCGATCCCCTTTGACGGTTGGGGCGAGCTGGAACCCGACATGTTTTGCGCGCGGCTCCAACTCGCGATCGAGATCGACGGCCCGCAGCACCTGTCAGATGCGGCGGCCTACCGCCGCGACCGGCGCAAGGACGCCCTGCTCCAGGAACACGGCTGCCACGTGCTGCGCTTCCTCGCCGAGGACCTCGGCAAGCACCTCGATGCCACGCTCGACGCCATCCTCCGCGCCGTCGCGCACTTGCGCTCGAAGCGGGAAAACCTGCAGGAGATGAGAGCAAGCGGCCGCGCGACACGGCATGCGTCTGGCGACTCTCGATGAGGGAATTCCGGCTACCTATCTGATTCCAGGGTCCGCGGTGCCTGGCAGATAAGCGTCCCGCTCACTTCGCCTGCGCGATTCCCCACGCCGGGTTCGGTAGGGCGCCCATCTCCAGTTCCAGGGTTCCGCCGGCGGTTAGCTGCTGGTGGCTGATCCAGCACCGGTTCCAGGGCTGGCCGTTGAGCTTGGCCGACTGGATGTAGGGATGGGCCGCCGAGTTGTGGCGGGCGGTGATGGTGAAGGATTTGCCGGGCGCGTATTGCGGGTCCAGGCGGATGGTCGTGGTGTCGAAGAGCGGGCTGCATAACTCGTAGCGGGTGTCGCCCGGACACACCGGATGCAAGCCGCTGGCCGCCAGCACATACCAGGCCGACATCTGGCCGACGTCCTCGTTGCCGACGAGCCCGTCCTCCGGCGAGCTGTGGTAGGCGCGGGCGCAAATTTCACGCACCCACTTCTGGGTCAGCCAGGGAGCGCCCAGGCGGTTGAACAGGAAGGGAACATGGTGCACCGGCTCGTTGGGATGATTGTAATAATCGTTCCACATCATGTTGGCCGGCGTTTTTTCGAAGAATTCCGTCAGCTCGGCGATGGTTTTCTCCCGGCCGCCCAGCAGGGACGCCAGGCCGTCCACGTCGTGCGGCACGAACCACCCTTGCTGATAGGGGTTGCTTTCCACACAGCCGTAATTCTGGGTCAGGCGGCCGCGTGCCGGCCAGGCTTCCCAGGTGCCGTCGTCCTTGCGCGGTCTGAACCAGGCGACCTCCGGGTCGAACACGTTGCGGTAACTCTGGGCGCGCCGCAGATACTTTTTGGCATCATCGGGCTGACCGAGTTGCCGCGCAAGCTGGGCCAGGCACCACTCGGAATACGCGTATTCAAGTGTCATGGAGATCGTGTTGGCGTGCCCGCGCTCGCCATTGCCAAATTTCTCGACCGAGTTTTTCGAGTAGGCATAGGCTTTGGCGACGTCGAAACCGCGGATGCCTTTCTGATAGGCGTCGGTGACGACCGACACCGCGGGGTTGCCGAGCATGCAGCCGCTGTAGGCATTGAGGAACTCCCAGCGCTCAAGATAGTGGGTCCCGTTTTGATCCGCCAATTCCACCAGCGAGTTGATCAGGTCGTTGACCACGGCCGGATTGATCAGGGTTTGCAGCGGCATCTGGCTGCGGAACACATCCCAGCCGCTGAAAATCGTGCGCTTGGTGAAACGGCCGGTCTGATGGATTTGGCCGTCGCCTCCGGGATAATTGCCGTTCACATCGGCAAAAGTCCGCGGGTCGATCAGGCTGTGATACATCGCGGTGTAGAAAATGGTCTGCTCGTCGTCGCTGCCGCCTGTCACCGCGATTTTGCCCAGCGCCTGGTTCCAGGCCGCGCGCGCGTTGCGACGGGCGTGCTCGAAATCCCAATCGGGCAATTCGGCGGCGAGGTTTTGTTTGGCGCCCTCGATGCTAACAAAGGAAATGCCGGTGCGCAGCACGACCTGCTCGTGGTCGCGGGTGGGGAACTCGAGGTAAAACCCGAGATGCTGGCCTTGCTTGGCCTTGCACCCCGGGAGGATTTCCGCGCCGGCGGTTAGCTTCTGGAACGCTTCGGATTGGATCACGTCGAGTTTCCGGCTCATGCCCTCCGGGATCGCCACGCTCCACACGCCATAGCGCTCCAACGGCTTGCTGAATTGCGCATGGAAATACACCGTGTAATTCGCCTTGCCCGCGCCATTGCCCCAGCCCCCGCCAGTGGGCGTGCATTTCATCCAGCCCTCGATGGTGTGCGCGTCCACCACCGTGACCGACTGCTCGGTCGAGGTGCCGCCGACCCGCCGGGCCAGGTCGATTTGGATGCGCGACCGCGGGTTTTCCGGATAGGTGAAGCGCAGCATCCCGCTGTGGGCGGCGGCGGTCATCTCGGCCTTGATCCGATAGCGTGTCAGGTCGACCGCGTAATAGCCGGCGGCCGCCTGCTCGCTGGCCTTGGCGTATGGCGACCGGTAGCCGGGGATGGGCGGCTGCTCCTTGCCGGAGTTGGTGACCAGCGGTCCGGTGGTGGGCATCACCAGGAAATTGCCGAGGTCGCCATACCAGCCGATGCCGCTCATCTGGGTGAAGGCGAAGCCCTCGATGGTGGTGTGCTCGTAGCTGTAGCCGGGGCCGTTGTCGCCGCCGGTGATGGTGTTGGGGCTGACCTGGACCATGCCGAAGGGCGTGGCCGCCCCCGGAAAGGTCTTGCCCAGGCCGTGGGCCACGCCGGCCTTGCCGATGTTAGTGCTCGCCCCGATCAGCGGATTGACACAGTCCGCCGGGGGCTTGGATTGGGCTGTGGCGGCTTGCAGGATCGCGGTCAGCAGCAACAAACAATGCGGGGTTTTCATGAGGCGGTTAGGTGGATGCGGGCAGGCTGGTCCCTGCCCGCAGCAGAACGGTTGCGCCCAGGCGCATCAAGCACCAATCCGGTTCCGCCATCCCCGGCGTCACACTTCACCGGCGAGTCCGGGCGGGCTGCCCCGGACCGCGCGTCTCCAGACTCGCCAGCTTGGAAAAAAGGAAGAGCGGGCTGAAGCCCGCGCTCCACGGCCGCGGCGGGTTCGCGCTGGCGTCCGGCGGATTCCGCGCTTAGGGTGCCGTCCGTGATTGCCCGGCGCAAAATCCGTTATCCTGTTTCGCAAGCCCTGCGGCAGTATCTCTACCATTTCGACCGCCAGCGGGACATTCCGCGCGTTTACGACGATCTGGGGCGCTTCGCCGGGGCGATGCCCTACGAGGACCCACAGGGCCGCGAGACGCTGTGGCTGACGGTGATGTATTCGCCGGAGGTGTTCGCGGAGCTCCGGCCGCGGCTCACCGCCATCTACACCGAGCTCAAGCTCGGCCGCGACGCCCGCCAGCAGCACGAGCATTTGTTAGTGGATCGGATCGACTTCGGGGACTTCGGCAACTCGCGCCCGTTCCGCGTCCGGATCACCAACGTCTTCAACGACAACTCGGATTATTTCTACGTCAAGCATGCCGACGCCTCGCGCATCTACGGGCTGGAGCTCGAGCACATCCTCTCGCCCAACCGCATCAACTACCTGGTCAACGGCAACACCCTGATCGAGGAGCACATCGCCGGCGTGCCGGGCGACGTGTTCCTGCGCGATTACCTCAGCCAGCCCGGCCTCAACAAGGTGCGCATTGCCAAGGAGTTCACCAAGTTCAACGAGCGCGGGTTCATGAGGCTGTTAGGAGACATGCGCAGCGTCAACTACGTGGTGGACATCACCCCGGACTTCGAGGAGGTCCAATACCGGGTGCGGCCGATCGATTTCGACCAGCAGTCCTACGAGGGCAACAGCGCCATCTATCTGGCCTATCGGTTCAAGTCGAACCGGGCGATCACCCGGCTCGCGTTCGGCGTGCTCAACCGCCAGAGCATCGACCAATACGTCGCCGAGGAGCACTCGCAGATGGGCCACCGCGCCAAGGTCGAAAGTGACCGGCTGCGCGCGTTGTTAGGCATCATGCGCCGCGAGGACATCGCGCCCCACCAGCACGTCGTGGCGCTGGCCCGCGACCTCGACCGGATCCACGGCACCAGCGACTTCGGCGACTGCCAGACGATGGGCGAGCTGACGGCCCGGCACATCACGCTGATGCTGGGGATGCCGCCGGGCGACGAGGGTTTGGAAAGCGTGTTGCCCAAGGGCAGCGATCACTTGACGTCATGACGTTTTAACGTCATGTTTCCTTCATGAAACGCGCGACCGTGTATTTTGAGGAGGATTTGCACAAGGCGCTCAAGCTGAAGTCCATCGAATCGGAATCCAGCATCTCCGAGATCGTCAACATGGCGGTGCGCGACACGCTGGATGAGGATTTGGGGGATCTGCTTGAAATCAAAAAACGGCAAAGCGAAGGCGTCATCTCTTACGAATCCTTTCTGAAGCAGCTCAAAAGCCGTGGCCAAATTTGAACTGGTGGTCCGGCCATCCGTGGTCAAAGACACGAAGGAGATTCCAGCGGGGGAGCTGAAAAAGATCCTGCAGAAGATGGAGTCGTTGCGCGAGGATCCCCGCCCGCCCGGCTGTGTCAAACTGGCGGGCATGGATTATTATCGGGTTCGGCAGGGAAACTATCGGATACTGTATGAGATTGCAGACGCCCAGCTCATCGTTGTGGTGGTGAAAGTCGGGCATCGGCGGGATGTTTACCGATGAAATGATTGGCATCCCGGCAGCGGCCTGCCCATGCTCGTTCCATGAACCGCCTCTTTCTGCTCGACGGCATGGCCTTGGTCTATCGCGCGCACTTCGCGCTGATCGCGGCGCCGATCCGCAACTCGCAAGGGGTCAACACCTCCGCGCTCTACGGCTTCATCAACACGCTGCTGGCCATCCTCGAGAAGGAAGCGCCGACCCACCTCGGGGTGGCATTCGACACCTCGGCACCCACGCCGCGGCATATCAAGTTTCCGGCCTACAAGGCGCAGCGCGACGCCATGCCCGAGGAGTTGGCGGCGGCCATCCCGCACGTCAAGCGGCTGTGCCGCGCGTTTCATATTCCGGTGTTGGAGATCGACGGGTTCGAGGCCGACGACATCATCGGCACGCTGGTCAAGCGGGCCGAGCCCGCAGGGTTCGATTCGTTCATGGTCACGCCCGACAAGGACTTCGCGCAATTGATCACGGCGCGCACCTTCATGTGGAAACCCGGCCGCAAGGGCAATGACCACGAGGTCATCACCCTGGAGCGGCTCCCGGAAATCTGGGGCGTGACCGAACCGCGGCAGATCATTGATTTGTTAGGACTGATGGGGGACTCCTCGGACAACATCCCCGGCATTCCGGGCATCGGGCCGAAAACCGCCCAGAAGCTCATCGCCGAATTCGGCTCGATGGAGAACCTGCTGGCCCACAGTGCGCAACTCAAAGGCAAACAAAAGGAGCTGGTAGAGACCCACGCCGACCAGGCGCTGTTATCCAGGGATCTCGCCACCATCATCCTGGATGTGCCGGTGGACGTGACCTGGGAGGATCTGGCGCTGACGCCGCGCGATGACGCCGCGGTCAGGGCGTTGTTCGACGAGTTCGAGTTCCGTTCGCTCGGCAAGCGACTGTTCGGGGCGAGCGCGGAGGTTTCGTCTGCGCCGGAAGATGGGCGTCCCGCCCGGCCCTTGGATGAGATCCCTTCCGCCCCGCCCGCATCCTTGCGCACCATCCGCGAGGTTGCGCACACCTATCACCTTGCCGACACCCCGGCCCTCCAGCAGGAGTTGTTTGCCGGGCTGGCCCGACAGAAGTCGTTTTGCTTCGACATCGAGACCACCGGCCTCGACCGCTTTAGCTCAAGGCTGCTAGGAGTGGCGTTCTCGTGGACCGCGCATGAGGCGTGGTATCTGCCGTATTCCGACTCGCTGCTCGGCGCGCTGCGGGTGGCGCTGGCCTCGCCCGCGGAGAAAATCGGCCACAACCTGAAATTCGACCTGTCGATCCTGCATCACCATGGCATCGAGGTGGCCGGCCCGTATTTCGACACGATGCTCGCCGACACGCTGGTCACGCCCGAGCGGCGGCACGCGATGGACTATCTGGCGGAAATCCTGCTCCACTACACGCCGGTCAAGCTGGCGGAGATCGCCAACCACCACGAGCTGGACAGCGGCCCGACGGATGACCTGTTCGCGTTTGCCGCGCAAACCCACTCATCCAAGGAGCTCGACATCGCGGCCATTCCGCTGGCCAAGCTGGCCGAATACGCCGCCGAGGACGCCGACGTGACCTGGCAGCTGGCGGCCACCCTGCGGCCGATGTTAGCCGCGTCGGGCCAGGAAAAGATCCTGCACGACATCGAGGGGCCGTTGCTGCCGGTGCTGGTGCGCATGGAAATGGAGGGCATCGCGATCGATCCCGCCGCGCTCACCACCATCGGCGACGAGTTGCAGATCCAGATCGACGAGCTCGCGCGCTCGATCCACCGCCACGCCGAGCGGCCGTTCAACCTGGCCTCGCCCAAGCAGCTCGGGGAGATCCTGTTTGACCACCTCGGGCTGGCGGACAAGGCCAAGAAAACCAAGACCGGCCAATACAAGACCGACGAGCAAACCCTCGCCACCCTCGAAGGCAAGCATCCGATCATCACCGAGATCCTGGCCTGGCGCGAGGCCAGCAAACTCAAGTCCACCTATCTGGACGCGCTGCCCAACCACCTGGTCGCCGAAACCGGCCGCATCCACACCCATTTCCATCAGCTGGTGGCCGCCACCGGTCGCCTCGCCTCGTCCGACCCGAACCTCCAGAACATCCCGGTGCGTTCGGAGGCCGGCCGCAAGATCCGCAAGGCGTTCGTGCCTAGGGGAACAGGCTTCCAGCCTGTGAGGGAAGACAGCGCGTCCCGCCTGTCCGCCCATGAAACGACAGGCTGGAAGCCCGTCGGACAAGACAGGCGTGACGCCTGTCCTCCTGCTAAACTGCCTATCAGCGAAGACGGCCATTCCGGCGGTCCGCAGTTCACCCTGCTGAGCTGCGACTATTCGCAGATCGAGCTGCGGGTCATGGCGGCGCTGGCCAACGACGCCACGATGATCGAGGCGTTCCGCAACCACGTCGACGTCCACACCGTCACCGCCGCCAAGGTGTTCGTGGTGGAGCCCGCGGACGTCACCCCCGCCATGCGCCGCACCGCCAAGATGGTCAACTTCGGCATCATCTACGGCATCTCCGCCTTCGGCCTGTCGCAGCGCCTCGCCATCCCGCGCGCCGAAGCCGCCGCCACCATCGACGCCTACTTCCGCGAATACCCGTCGATCCGCGAGTTCATGGAACGCACCGTCGCGGAGGCCCGCGAGGCCGGCTATGTCGAAACCCTATCAGGCCGGCGGCGCTATTTCCCCGACCTCAACTCCGGCAACCAGAACCTTCGCGGCAATGCCGAACGCGCCGCCATCAACACCCCGATCCAAGGCACCGCCGCCGACATGATCAAGCTCGCCATGATCCGCATCGACACGCTGCTGCGCGCCAAGGCCTACCGCTCGAAGATGCTGCTCCAGGTGCACGACGAACTGGTCTTCGACCTGGCACTCGACGAACAGGACGAGCTGGTGCCGAGGATCCTGGAGGCCATGACCACCGCCCTGCCGCTGCCCAACGGGGTGCCCGTCGAGGTCGAGCACGGCACCGGACCTAACTGGTTGGCCGCGCACTGAGGCAACGGCCTTCTGAGTCACACGCAGATTTACCGCAAAGTCATGGGCTGCGATGGTGAAAAAAATCAGCCTTCGCGTGACTCTGCGATCTCGGCGGCTTCGCGGTAAATCCAGATGTTACTCGGGAGGGCAACGGCCCGGCCTCAGCCGATCCACGCCGCGATGTCATCCTCGGGCGTTGAAATCGGGCTGATGCCGAAGTTTTCGACGAGCACCTTGGCCACGTTGGGTGAGAGGAACGCGGGCAGGGTCGGTCCGAGGTGGATGTTTTTCACTCCCAGGTGGAGCAGGGCGAGCAGCACGATGACGGCCTTTTGTTCATACCAGGCGATGTTGTAGACGATCGGCAGCTCGTTGATGTCATCGAGCTGGAACACCTCCTTGAGTTTCAAGGCGATGAGCGCCAGCGAATAGCTGTCGTTGCACTGGCCGGCGTCGAGCACCCGCGGGATGCCGCCGATGTCGCCGAGTTGCAGCTTGTTGTAGCGGTATTTGGCGCAGCCGGCGGTTAGAATCACGGTGTCCTCGGGCAGGGACTGGGCGAAATCGGAATAGTAGTCGCGGCTTTTCATCCGGCCGTCGCAACCGGCCATCACCACGAATTTGCGGATGGCCTGGGACTTGACGGCGGCGACGACTTGATCGGCGAGCGCGAGGACCTGGGCATGGGCGAAGCCGCCGACGATGCTGCCGGTTTCGAGTTGGGTGGGAGCGGGGCAGCGTTTGGCGTGGGCGATGACTTGGGAGAAGTCCTTGGTCTTGCCGTCGGCGCGGGCGGGGATGTGTTGGAACCCTGGGAATCCGGCCGCGCCGGTGGTGTAGATGCGATCCTTGTAACCGGCGTTCTCAACCGGCGGGACGATGCAGTTGGTGGTGAAGACCACCGGCCCGTTGAAGCTTTCAAACTCCTCGCGTTGCTTCCACCAGGCGTTGCCGTAGTTGCCGGCGAGGTGGCTGTGTTTTTTGAACGCCGGATAGTAATGAGCCGGCAGCATCTCGCTGTGGGTGTACACGTCCACCCCGGTGCCGGCGGTTTGCTCCAGCAGTTCTTCCATGTCTTTGAGGTCGTGGCCGCTGATGAGAATCGCCGGGTTGGTGCGCGTGCCGAGGTTCACCGTGGTGATTTCCGGATTGCCGTAGCGCGTCGTGTTCGCCTGGTCGAGCAGGGCCATCGTGGTCACCCCCCATTGGCCGGTTTCTAGCACCAGGGCCACCAACTGGTCGGCCGTCAGATCCTGGCGGGTGGTTTCCGCCAGCGCGTGCTGGATGAAGGCGTGAATCCCGTCGTCCGCAAATCCCAGGTTGAACGCGTGCTCGGCATAAGCCGCCATCCCTTTCAGACCGTAGATCACCAATTCTTTGAGCGACCGGATGTCCGCGTTGACCGCCTGCAGGACGCCCACCAGCTTGCCCACGCTGGCGTAAGTGTCGGGCGCGCCAGCCCAGCGCACTTCCGCGATGGTCGGAATGGCGATGCCCGCCGCCGCCGCCTCGGCGATCAATTCCCTTTTCAACTCGAGTCCGTGCGTGACCCGCGCCGCGATGCTGGTCACGTCGAAGTTCGCGTTGGTGATCGTGCAAAACAGGGCGTCCAGGATGAAGTGGTCCACCGCCGCATGCGCCCCGCGCTGCGCCCGCAATGGCTGTTGCAAGACCGCGATGCCCTTGCAGACGTAAATCAGCAAATCCATCAGGTTGGCCGTCTCCGGGTCTTTGCCACAGACCCCCGTCAACGTGCAGCCCGTGCCTTTCGACGCCTCCTGGCACTGGAAACAAAACATGCTGCTGGCCGGCACTATGCCCTCCGGCGCTCCTGTCATCGGGTTTTCAAGGCGGGCGGCGGCGGTCTCTGATGGGATGGTGGCTGATGCGATCATGGCGTGTGCACATACCAACACCTCCCGCGCCCGCCCGTGCACAGCCCCAAGCAACAGATGCCGAATTAAAGATAATTAATGCGTGGTTGGCACCGGCCCGGGCGGGCTAGGGTCGGTCATGTGGTTTTTGAGTTTGCGGCAATGGCTAGGGGTTGAGCTGATCGAAGTCAGCGTCAGCGAGAGGTGGATCGCGGCGCTGGGAGGGGGATTGTCCATTTGGATCTTGGTTGGATTGACGGCCTGGGCGGTGCCGGGCTCAGGCGCGTTGGCCATCATCGCCTCGATGGGAGCGAGTGCCGTATTGCTTTTTGCGGTGCCACACGGGCCGCTCTCGCAACCGTGGCCGGTCATCGCCGGGCACGGGATTTCCGCCATCATCGGCGTGGCCTGCGCGCGATTTATCCCGCAACCCCAGGTGGCTGCGGCCTGTGCGGTCGGCTTGGCCATCGGTGCGATGCAGTTACTCAAATGCATTCATCCGCCGGGTGGTGCCACTGCGTTGTCCGCAGTGATGGGCGGCAGCGCCATTCAGAGCCTTGGGTTTGGGTTTGTCCTGTTTCCAGTGCTCTCCAATGCCGCTGCGATGGTGCTGCTGGCCGTGCTGATCAACAGCGTGTTCAAATGGCGGCGCTACCCCGCGATTTGCAATCAGCCTGCGCAAGCACCGCCACCCGCCTCACCAGGGAGCTTGGCCGCGCCATCGCATGAGGAAGTGGTGACGGCCCTCAGGGCCCTCGACTCGTTCGTGGATATCAGCGAGGCGGATCTGCTGCACCTGGTGCAACTGCTGGGCCATCCAACCCATGAGGCGACCCGTGCTCCCGAGAATCGCGGAGGTCACGCTTGACATCCCGAGGCGGTTTCAATCTATCTTGAGCGTGACTGACCCAGTTTCTGTGACCGCCATGACGCCGCGTGAGCACAGTCATGCCCATCGACTCCATCCGCGCACGGTCGGCTGGTTTGGCACGACTGCGGTGGCGATGGGCGGCATCAATCAAAGTTTGTTTTTGTTGGGCGCGCTGTACATCGGCCAGGAGGCGATTCTGGGCCAGGGGAGTGCGGCGGTGCCGCTGCTTGTTTTTGGATTGCTGCTGAGTTGGGCGGCCACTCCCGGCTGGACCGAATTGATCCTGATGTATCCCAACCGGGTCGGCGGGATCGCCGCGACCTGCGCCGAGGCCTTCCGGCCGTACAGCCCGGTGCTGGCCAATCTAACTGGCGTGTGTTACTGGTGGGGCTGGGTGCCGACCTGCGGCTTGACCGCGCTGCTGTCGGCCTCGGCCATCAACCAATGGTATGCGCCGTGGTTTCCGGTGCCGCTGATGGCCTCGTGCATCGTGGCCTTTTTCACCGGGGTCAACCTGTGCGGGGTCAAATGGGTGATGCGGATGGCCATGCCCATTGCCACCGCCTCGGCGGTGCTGGCGTTCCTCTCGGCGGTGATTCCGGTGTTCAGCGGCCAGGTTGATTGGCAGCAGGCGTTCACCTATCATCTCACGGTGCCCTTCCCGGGGATTTTCGGCCAGGTCACCAGCGTGATGGCCGGGATCTATCTGATCGGTTTCGCCGCGCCGGCCTTCGAGCAGGCCTCCTGCCACGTCGGGGAAACCATCAACCCCAACAAAAACGTGCCGCGCGCGATGCTGGCCAGCGCCACCCTGGCCTCGCTCTATTTCATCATCCTGCCGGTGGTGTGGCTGGGGGTTCTGGGACCGGAGCCGATGGGCAAGGAGTTGGCGCTGGTGCTGGGGCCCACCTTCGCGCCGTTGCTGGGCGGGGCGGCCAAGGGTGCGGCGATCTGGTTCATGATCCTCAACATGTTCCATGGCACGATCGCGCCGCTGGCCGGGGCGGCGCGCACCTTGGCGCAGTTGGCCGAGGACGGGCTGCTGCCGGAGTTCATGGCCAAGCGCTCGAAGACGGACGCGCCGTGGGTGACGACCTTGCTGACCGCCGGGATGGCGATCGCGTTTCTTCTGATAGGCGATCCGGTGTGGCTGATCGCCGCGGCCAACCTGACTTATCTGATAGGAATCGGCATGCCCAACATCGCCGTCTGGTTGTTGCGCAAGGACGAGCCGGCCATGGCCCGGCCGTATCGGGCACCGCGCGGCACGATCCTGCTGGGGGTGGCCGCCGCGGGGGTCTGGGGGCTCTCCACGGTGCTCGGCTTCCAACAATTTGGGATGCGCACGGTGCTCGTCGGGATCGTTTTTGCCTACTCAGGCGCCGCCCTTTACGCGTGGCGCAAGATGGCCGACCGGCACAAGCTGGGGCTGCCGCTCATCGCCCGCACGCTGCACTTGAAGCTCACCGGAGCGATGCTGCTGGTGCTAGCCTTCGACGCCGTCGGGTACCTCATCGCCATCGACAACGTGCCGCGCGACAACGCCGGCTTGATCACCGCGCTGGAGGATATTTTTGTGGTGGTCGCCCTGCTGACCATCGCCATCGGGCTGATTCTGCCGGGCATG
>Ga0194037_1001863_pt1 | contig 14674 bp, 16 predicted proteins | sample JunL306m_MetaG_FD_148653 | JGI IMG/M metagenome (GOLD analysis project Ga0194037, IMG submission 148653) | Anoxic zone freshwater microbial communities from boreal shield lake in IISD Experimental Lakes Area, Ontario, Canada - Jun2016-L304-6m | ecosystem: Environmental > Aquatic > Freshwater >...
CCACGGGTGGTGCGCAGTGTCTAACGAATTAACTGGCTTCCCAAGAGCAGATGGCCGTTGGGGATTTCGAAATCAAGTATTGGTATTGCCACTTCATTCAGCGCTCTCATCTGTTGCCCGGAAAATTGCCGATGCATCAAACGGCGCAGTCGCGGTCAGCCACGACTGGTCTGGCGAGCGGGACAGTGATTATGAACGAATCTTTAAAACAATTTCCGGCTTTGCAGCCAACCCAAATAGCTTTGCGACAATCTTCCTTACTTTAAATACACCACATGAAATTGAAATTATTAAAGCTGCGCAGAAAATTGGTGTGAATCACACCGAGATTATTAATCTGGCTGAACTTGGCTCGATGGATAAATTATTTGAAGTAGCACTTCCAATCGCAAATGATCTAGTCGTCCAAGCCAAGAAAGTTGCCCGGGTACCTGCGCCTTGGAGTGCACTTCATCTTGGACTTGAATGCGGTGGCTCTGATGCACTCTCTGGAATCACAGCTAATCCTGCTCTTGGTGTAGCAAGTGATCGACTCGTTGAACTTGGTGCGGTATCTGTTCTTGGCGAAACAACTGAAATTTTGGGTGCCGAACATTTACTTGCAGCCCGAGCCATAACACCTGAAGTTGGCCGACAAATAGTTGAGGCAGTTGCGAGATACGAGCGTTCAATTAACTATGAAGGAATTGATATGCGAGGGGCTCAACCTTCTCGTGGAAATATCGAAGGTGGCTTAACAACTCTTGAAGAAAAATCGCTTGGTGCTGCGAAAAAAGCAGGCAACGCGCAATTTACCGGCGTTCTTGATTATGCAGATGCAGCGCCAAAACCTGGACTTTATTTTATGGACACACCTGGTCATGACACCGAACAGTTAACTGGTTTTGCAGCAAGTGGTATCAATATTGTTGTATTCACATCAGGTCGCGGCACTCCAACAGGTTCCGCGGTTATGCCAACTATTAAAGTTGCAACTAATACTCAGATGGCAGAATCAGTTCCAGACTTTATTGATTTGAATGCCGGCACAATCGCGGATGGAACTGAGACGCTTGAAGAAGTTGGCGGCCGAATTTTTGATGAGATATTGGCAGTAGCAAATGGTCAATTAACTAAGGCTGAAAAAGGTTTACACCACGAGTTCTCGCTATCTCGGATGTATAACACCGTTATCTCTTAACTAAAGATATCTTCCAGCGCTTTACGCATTACAGATGCATCGGCATCAATACCAGTCCAATACTTAATCCCAATCACGCCTTGATTAACCAACATCCCAAGGCCGTCAAGTGTGATGCAGCCACGGGATTTGGCTTCCCGAAGCAAATTAGTTGTAGGTGGATTTGGAATAACATCGGCAACTACAACGCCTGATCGAAGCGAATCAAAGCTGATATTCAAGTTAGCGTTTACATCCGGGAATAAGCCGATCGAAGTAGCGTTTATGACGATTTCAACTTCACTTGGGATCGAATACGTTGAATTCCAAGTGACTAGCTCTGCGCTGGTGCCAGTCTTGGTATTGATTAGATCAACAACTTCTTGGCCACGTTTTGGATCACGATTAACAACAATTATTTTTGCAGCCCCGGCAAGCGCGAGTTCCACGCCAATTGCTCGGGCGGCGCCACCAGCACCAAACATGACCACGCTTTTACCATTTGGGTCTCTTACTTCAGTAAGCGATTGAAGAAATCCTTTACCGTCAGTGTTCTCACCAATTAATTTTCCATCTCGCATAACTGCGCAGTTAACGGCGCCAATGAGAGCGGCTGATTCGCCAAGACCATCTAAATATTGAATCACCGCAACCTTATTAGGAAGTGAACAATTGAATCCCACCCAACCCATGGCACGCGCACCAGCAACTACTTCACCAAGTTTGTCTGGCCCTACTTCAATGTTTATGTAGCGAAAGTTCAAACCGTGATGCTTGTATGCCGCTTCAACCATCGCAACCGAAGGGTTCTCATCTACTGGGCTTGCCAGGCAACCTGTGAGTTGACTTAGAAAATGTAGTTCGCTCACTTCAATCCTCCGTGGTGGTCTAGAAACTTAAATCTGGCTCGTGGTAACTTTTTAAAACCATTGAAAACTATTGAAAACTATTGAATTCCCAATGAATATGGAGAACTATATTCATAATTCCTTCAGAGTGGAGTGTAAATGAAAGTTTCTAGTTTACTGTCCGGCAAACAAGTTCAAACTATCAAGCCAGACGCAACTATTCAGGAGTTAACACAGGCTCTCACAGCGCTACGCATTGGGGCCCTGGTGGTTTCACGAGACGGCAAGATTATTGATGGCATAGTTTCAGAGCGAGACATCGTCCAAGCCCTGCCAATTCATTTCCATAAATTAGAAAAACTTCATGTCCGCGACATCATGACAGTCTCAGTTACCACTTGCACGCAAGATTTTTCGATTGCTGAATTAATGGCAATAATGACCGAACGTCGGATTCGCCATATCCCAGTTGTCGATGAGTTTGGAATGCTTGTTTCTATCGTTTCAATTGGTGACGTTGTTAAGTCTTACGTGGCTGAGATGGATACCGAACGGACTGCGCTAATAGATTATGTTAAATCCGCGAGCTAATTTAAATTTATCCGCTCTGCTAAAGCTGGCTTAATCGACCAGGCGCTAATTAATTCTTCGTATTGTTTCACATCGCCCACATCGGGCTTGGCGCCAGTTTTTACAGCGCGGATCATGATGTTTCGGGGTGTGTGCTCTCCCCCAATAAATTCAATAATCTCGGAGCGATAACCAGCCATTTTAAGGATTTGGGCGCGCAGTGCATCGGTCAATAAATCTCCAAGCCGTTCCTTAACTAATCCGTGCTTTGTTAGAAGCGACCATGGTTCTGGCGAAGTATTCATCTGAGTCTGTAAATCATGCTGGCAACAAGGCGCGATCAACATTAACTTGGCGCCATTATTTACGCCCCAAGCAATGGCATCATCGGTAGCAGTGTCACAAGCATGAAGTGCAATAACTACTTCAGCCGGTGTGACCGAAGTTTGATCAATTGCCTCAGCACGAAATGTAATTGATTTTGAGATCCCAAGTTTTGCGGCAATCTCGGTGTTCCGCTTTAAAGATTCTGGTCTGATGTCGATACCAACAACAGATACTGGCATTCCGATTGAAGTCAGGTATTGGTGAGTAGCGAAAGTTAAATAGGCATTTCCACAGCCAAGATCCGCAATAGTTAGCGGTGCTTGTGCGGTTGGTTGTGCAATATGCCCAGCGGTAATTGCGCTATTTAGCGTTGGAACTAGCAGGCGTAAAAACTCTTCGACTTGGCGATACTTATCAGCACGAGTTGGTTTCAGGGCACCTTTTGCATCCGATATTCCGACTTCAATTAAATAAGGATCTGACGGGTCGAGTAACCGCTCCTTTGCGCGATCGTGTTCCAGGTTCTGTTCTCGAGGGGTTTTGTCTTCGTGAATAAGCGCTTCACCTTTTTTGGTTATTCGAATTGAAAGTGATCCCGTTATGTGTTCAACCAAAATATTTGCATAACCACTTTCTAATAATTCTAAAGTCTTTAGTTCGCTCGGGGCGTAGTTCTTCGTAGTTGTTTGGCGGCCATCATTTGATGCGACTTGAAGCAGTAGTGAATCCTTGATCTGTACTGGCCGAATATCAATTCGAACCGTGGCAACTTGCATATTTCGCCGGCGACCGGATAGAACTACGCGAACTAAATTTGCTGGGTTATTTATAAGTGATTCGGCCTGTGTGAAGGCTGCCGCTAAATCAGTGGCCATAATTAAAGCGCTGACTTAATTCGAGCGGCCGCATCAGATATTTGGCTATCTGTTGCCGTAAGTGCGATTCGAATATGTTTAGCTCCAGCGCTACCGTAGAAGTGACCTGGGGTTGCCAGAATTCCTAGATCGGCAAGCCAACCAACAGAACTCCAATCATCCTCACCGCGAGTGCACCAAATATAAAGTCCGGCCATCGTCTCATCGACTTTAAAGCCAGCAGCTTCAAGTACGGGACGCAAAACATTTCTGCGGTTGCGATAACGCTCTGCTTGCTCGGCAACATGCGTCTCATCGCCAAGCGCTGCACACATTGCGCTTTGAACCGGAAGCGGAACCATCATTCCGGCATGCTTACGTACTTCTCTAATTTGCCCAATTAATTCTGGGTCACCAATAATCATTCCGGCGCGATAGCCCGCCAAATTAGAGCGCTTAGAAAGTGAATGAACTGCCAACAAATTCTTATTGTCGCCCTTTGCTACCTTGAGAATTGAAGTTGGGTTTACATCACTTGCTGGAAAGTTTATATAGCACTCATCACTGGCTATAACGGCGCCAGTTTTTCTTGAATATGAAATGACATCAGCAAGTTCGCGCTCGGAATGGATTCGACCAGTTGGGTTTGATGGCGAATTAATCCAAGCCAATTCTGCTTGTGGCCATTGGTTGGCATCGATATCTACTTCTACCGATTTAGCATCGTGAATCATCGAACCGACTAAATATGTTGGGTAAGCCACCTTGGGATAGAGCACCGTCTTGGGCCGCAAAATTGTGGGTAACCAAGCAACTAATTCTTTTGAACCGATTGTTGGCAGAACATCAAACTCGCCAGAGACGCCAAGTTGTTTAATTGCCCAGTCGCGCATCGCGGCGCGCAACTCTGGTGTTCCAATTGTTAGCGGATAGCCTGGTGAATTTGCTGCTTTAGTTAGCGCAGCTTGAATAAATTCTGGAACGGGATCTACGGGTGTTCCTTGCGATAAATCTATAATTCCAGATTTATGTTCCCGAGCGCGCGCTCCGTAAGGTGCGAGCGCGTCCCAAGGAAAATCTGGAAGTTTCAGTTCCGACTACTCTGATTTGGCAGGGAGATCTTTCACGCTTGCGTGATCGCTTCCTGTTGGTCCAACTTTGCTGGCTCCGCCAGGTGAACCGATTTCAACAAAGAACTCACTATTCGCTGCGCCAAATTGCTTCCATTGTGATGGAATGTCATCTTCATAATAAATTGCTTCAACCGGACAGACTGGTTCGCACGCACCACAGTCAACGCACTCATCAGGTTGGATATACAGCATTCGGTTACCTTCATAGATGCAATCAACTGGACACTCTTCGATACAAGACTTGTCTTTCACATCAACACAAGGCTCGGCAATTATGTAGGTCACGCGGCGTTCCTTTCGAAATGGTAACTTCAGGGCATAAGAATATCCCTAGATCGCATGCAATGCGTCGGTAAATGGAGGTTTGGAACTATGGTCGCCGCCACTCCTCCCGAAGGCAACTCTCCTTCCGAGAGGAATATTGGGTCGCGGGTATCTATCCGCCTGCACGATCCCGAGGGTGGCTTCCGTGATGTGCTTGGCACCTTGGAAACTTTAACTTCGGTTCGAAAAAAGGATGGAAGCCTTGCTCCTTTTGATCCGGCTTTGATTGCGCTCTGGAAAGTTGTACCGACAAAATGAAGACTGGCTTAATTTTATTTGATACTAAAGACCGCGCTCTCAAGGAAGTCACCTCCAGCAACGGTGAAACTGTTCGAATTTATTGTTGCGGGCCGACTGTTTATCGAGATGCCCATGTTGGAAATCTGCGAACTTTTCTACTAGGTGACTTAATTACCCGGACTTTAAATTTCACTGGAACCAAGACGGTACTAGTTCAAAACATTACTGATGTTGGACATATGGGCGAAGATTTTGATGGCGGTGAAACTGGTGAAGATAAGATCTTGGCGCAATCCAAGGCAGAAGCGAAAGATCCATTTGAGATTGCCCGGGAGTACGAACGTAGGTTTCACGAAGACCTTGCGCTACTAAATATTTTGCCAGCAGATAACTATCCACGGGCAAGTGAAACGATTCCACTGATGCTCGAATTAATCGCGGACTTGATTAAGAGTGGTCATGCTTATCCTGGTGATGATGGCAGTGTGTACTTCGCGGCACAAAGTTTTCCAAGTTACGGCGCGATCTCTGGAAATCGACTGGATGCGCTAAAGCCAGGGCATCGATACGAGTATGTTGATGATGGTGCAAAGCGTTTTCATGCAGATTGGGCGCTCTGGAAAGCTGCGGGCGGGCGCACCGAAATGGTTTGGCCATCACCTTGGGGTCCAGGATTTCCGGGATGGCATATTGAATGTTCGGCCATGTCACTGCATTTTTTAAATGGCCACGTCGATCTACATCTCGGCGGCATTGATCTGCGCTTCCCGCATCACGAAAATGAACGAGCCCAATCAAATTCCGGCGCTCATGCTGAAGTGGTTGATCAATGGGTTCATGGTGAACATTTACTATTTGAAGGTCGCAAAATGTCCAAGAGTGCGGGAAATGTTTTATTGCTAAAAGATATTGTTCAGCGAGGTTTAGATCCACTGGCGGCCCGCTTGTGTTTCCTGGAGAACCGCTATCGCAGTCAAATGGATCTAACTTGGGAGTCTCTCGAAGCCGCTTCAACAACTCTGCAAAGATGGCGAGCAAAGGTCAACACCGTAAATTCGGATGAGGTTATAGATAACGACAAAATTTCAAGTGAAGTTGGATCGATGGTTAAAGATATTCAAGAGGATTTAGATACGCCACGCGCGCTTTTGAAATTACGCAAAATCGAGAAGGATGCCAGCATCCCTTCAAATACCAAGTCGGCAATCTTTAGCAAGATAGATCAAATTCTTGGCTTAGATTTAGCGCGGGCGCCAATAGCAAAGCGTGAACTTACTCAAGAGTTGGCGGCGCTTATCGAATCTCGCGCACAGGCACGTACCGCAAAAGACTTTAGTCGCAGCGATGAATTGCGGGAGAAAATTCGCAAACTGGGCGTAGAGGTTCAAGACACGCCATCGGGCCAAACTTGGGAATGGTGCTAACGCGGCACTAAGCCTTAAGGAGTGCAATTACTGTTACAAGGATTGCGCCACCAACTAGAAATATCTCGCCGTTAGCATTACCAATAATTAGAACTTCGTTTCCGCTCCCGCTGCTGCCGGCAATCAAGACAACGATTAGCCAACTGAGTGCGGCAACAAACTTATACTTTCGAAGGTGTAATAACTGACCCACGTACCAAATCCCTATCGCAGCAGTTGCTAGTGCAATTAATAAACCGATAGGTGAAATAGCATTGTGTAGAAAGGTTCCAATAACTGCCAGGAAAATTCCCGACAGCAGCGCCCGAATATAATTAAACATTCTTAAGCAAAGAGATCCGTTTCGCGACCCTTTTCATCCAAGGTGCCAGCGATTTCACCTTTAACCAAGGTGTAATACTCGTGACCCCAAACTTCATTTCCCAGGCTATTTGATAAGGCGAAGAATGGACCATCTAATTCAATCTGGGTTGGATGAGCTTTCATCGCCGCCATTTTTGCATCAATATATTTTGTGCCATCAATCAGCGTAGTAACCAATTCATCAGGCTTTGCGAATGGCAGATCATCAACGTTTTCTGCGCCAAAGAAATCTGAACCAATCTCCTTCATCTTGGCCATTCCTTCGGCAATTACAGATTTAGGCATGGTGTTCCAATAAATCTTTGATATCTCCCAAGGTTCACCTGTGCCAAAGTTTGCATCAGCGGCTAATTCAGCCCCGCGCATTGCAACGCGGTGCGCTTGGATGTGATCCGGATGGCCATAACCACCCATTTCATCGTAAGTAACTAATACCTGTGGTTTTATTTCACGAATAATCTTTACTAAATAACCGGCAGCTTCATCAAGATCGGCTTGCCAAAATACATCAGCACGATTATTTGGTTCGGTTCCCATCATGCCGCTATCGCGCCACTTCTTATCTGGTGCTCCTAAAAATCGGTGATCGGTCACGCCAAGTTCAGACATCGCATTGGCAAGTTCAGTTTCTCGATGTTTGCCCAGACCATCAGTTTGTGAACTAGCTAAGTGCGCTAAATCCGGAACAAGAACTTCGCCCTCTTCCCCGCGAGTACAAGTAACTAGCGTGACCCCAACTCCACTTTTGGAATACATAGCCATAGTTGCACCATTGTTAATGGTTTCATCATCAGGATGTGCGTGGACAAGCAACATTCGTTTTTCGTTCATCATCCTTATGGACTCTCCTGGTTAATAAGATTAGTAAGTTGGCAGTGAAGTATCGATTTGCTTGGCCCATGCTAGTACCCCACCTGAAACATGTGTGGCATCAGCGAAGCCCGCTTGTTTTAGAACGGCAAGGCATTCCGCAGATCGAACACCAGACTTGCAGTGTAAAATAATAGGTACATCTTGGGGCATTTTCTCCAGCGCAGAGCCATTTATAAACTCTTGCTTTGGGATCAGGATGGAACCAGGAATACGAACTATTTCAAATTCACCGGGTTCGCGAACATCTATCAATACGAATTTATCTCCCGCATCCATCTTGCTCTTGAGTTCGGTGACTGAAATTGTTGAGCCAGAAACCGCTTCACTCGCATCTTGCGAGAGCATGCCACAGAATGACTCGTAATCTGGAAGTAGTTCGGTCTGCGTTGGCTTATCGCTGCAGATCGGACAATTTGGATCTTTACGTACCTTAACTTTTCGATAGCTCATTTCGAGTGCGTCATAAACTATGAGTTGACCTATCAACGGTTCGCCAATTCCCATAAGAAGTTTTATCGCTTCAGTTGTTTGAATCGATCCGATAGAGGCACACAAAACACCAAGTACGCCACCTTCGGCGCAACTTGGAACCATTCCTGGCGGTGGTGGTTCTGGATATAAGCAGCGATAGCAAGGACCATGTTCAGCCCAAAAGACGCTGGCTTGACCATCGAAGCGATAGATAGAGCCCCAAACGTAAGGCTTCTTTAATAAGACGGCTGCATCATTAACTAAATAACGGGTTGCAAAATTATCAGTTCCATCGACGATCAAATCGTATTGTGCAAAAATTTCCAGCACGTTATCAACATCAAGTCTTACATTATGAATATTGACCTTAACGTATGGATTAATTTCCGCGATCGATTCCTTCGCACTTTCGGCTTTGCTTTTTCCGATATCTGATTGACCGTGAATAATTTGTCGTTGCAAATTGGATTCATCGACGGTATCAAATTCAGCAATGCCCAGCGTTCCAACACCTGCTGCGGCCAAATACATTAAAGCGGGTGAACCTAACCCACCGGCACCAACGCAGAGAACTTTTGCATTCATTAGTCGGCGTTGGCCAGACATTCCAACATCAGGAATAATTAAATGGCGGCTATATCGACGCACTTCATCAACGGTTAACTCTGGCCCTGGTTCTACAAGTGGCTTAATCGCTGCGGGCATCAATTCTCTTCTCTGGTTTTATCTGGTTTCAACTAGTTACTAATCAAGTTAACAACTCAATTTTCGCGGATATTCCACGCAAATCAAAATCGAAGTACTAGTTTTAGAAATAGTTATTGCGAAGACCTCGCAAGAACTCGCCATTTGGGCGCAATTCACCGTACGATAAGGGCAATGAGTACTGATACCAGCGCCACAGGTTCTTCTAATAAAGCTCGCCTTCCGCGAGATGAGCGTCGCGCCCAATTACTAACCGCAGCCCTTGAGGTATTTACCGCAGCCGGTTATCACTCTGCTGCGATGGATGAAATTGCAGATCGTGCAAATGTCAGCAAGCCAGTTCTCTATCAGCATTTTCCATCGAAACTAGATCTATATCTTGCTGTGCTCGATCTTCATATTGACTCCCTTGTTTTCGACATTCAAAAAGCAATCTCATCTACTTCCGACAACGCTGCAAGAGTTCGCGCGACAGTCGATGCCTACTTTGGATTTATAAATCGCGAAGGTGAAGCATTTAGGCTCTTATTCGAAAGTGACATGAGTGTTGAGCCACAGGTAAGAGAACGTTTAAATCGGATGACATATGACTCTGCGGCCGCACTAAGCGCGGTTATTTCACTTGATACTGGGTTAAGCAAGGAAGCTTCGATGATGTTGGCTGTTGGATTGATCGGAACCGCCCAAACTTCAGCACGGCATTGGCTAGAACGCGATGGGAAGTTAGATCGCGAGACTGCGGTCGAATTGGTTTCAAATCTAATCTGGCGAGGTATCTCTGGATTCCCTAAATCCTCCTGAGTAGGCTCCCCGCTTAAAGTGCGCGCGATTTGCGAATAGGTATTAAAGTAGCGCCATGGCAACTAAGAAAAGTTCAACTGGAAATCACACAGATATCAGAATCGGAATCAGCGATTCAAACCAAGAATTAAATATTGAGAGCGACCTACCTGCAAGCAAGGTGATCGAAGAAGTTACTGCTGCATTGGACTCTGGCAAGTCGCTAATCCTTACGGATATTCGCGGCCGCCAAACCGTGGTTGCAAATAGCAAAATTTCATTTGTGGAGGTCGGCGAGAGTGCTGATCGCCGGGTTGGTTTTGCAACAATCTAACTTTAGAGGTTGAAAAAGCCTTTAATCGATTGAACAACCATCTCGACGGCAATAGCTGCCAGCAGTAGCCCAGCTATTCGTGCCAATAAGGTAACGCCAGAATCTTTAATAATTCCCAGGATCTTTGTCGAGAACATCAAGGTCAGACCAATTACACAGTGAACTGCGATGATCGCGGCAGCCAGTGCCAACTTCATATTTGTAGTGTGGGCGTACTGAACATAAATAATCGTTGTGACAATTGCGCCCGGGCCAGCCAATAAAGGTGTACCAAGTGGCACAAGTGCAACATTGACATCTTTTTTATTTGAGTCCGTCGAACTATCTTTACCGGTTAATAATTCGAGAGAGATCAACAACATCAAGAGTCCACCCGCACCTTGCAGGGCGTTAATAGAGATGTGCAGATAATCAAGTATTAATTTTCCAAAGAGTGCAAAACTAACAATTACCGCAAGGGATACTGCAGCGCCTTGCCAAGCTAATTGAATTCGTTTCTTAGGTGATGCGTCAGAAATTAGTGCAAGAAAAACTGGTACTGCTCCAGGTGGATCTAAAATTACAAAGAGCGTAACGAAAGCCTGAATTCCAAAGGTGAGCGCCGAAATTGCGAGTGCATTTGTCATGCTCTAACCACCCTTCGTTGATCTGCTCTTGCTTCGAGTCTTTCAAAATCTTGCTGACTTGTCGTGAATTCGCCCAACAGATTTAGTTTACCGTTGCCGTGATAGTCGCTGGCACCAGTTTGAACGATGTCGTACTGTTTGGCGACATCAGAGAGAAGCGCACGTTGTTCGAGCGTGTGATCACGATGCGAAACTTCAACACCATCTAAACCAGCCTCTGCCATTCCAGCAAAACTTTCAGTAGAGATAATTCGACCGCGAAGTGAAGCAAATGGGTGGGCAATTATTGCAACGCCGCCGGCCCCTTTGATTAGCTTGATGACCTCCTCCGGTGTTGGCGAATAGTGTGGAATATAGAATTTCGAATCGTTGTGAAGTAGCTTTTCAAAGGCTTCTTCTCTACTCGCAACAAATTTCTTTGCGATAAGCGCATCGGCAAGATGTGGTCTACCTAAAGTTCCATCATCAGAGAGTTGAGCTAGAACATCTTGCATTGTTATCTCATACCCTGCCTCATTTAAGCGCGCCACTATTCGCTCCATGCGACCGATCCGATTTTCGCGAGTTTTTGCTAGCGTATCGAGCAGCGGTTGATTCTGTGCATCGAAAAGTAGGCCCAGCATATGAACGCTGATTCCATCAGTTGTTTGACATGAAATTTCGGAACCCAAAATTAGTGACATCCCTGGGCGAAGATGATCCATAGCTTCGGTCCAACCGTGCAAGGTGTCGTGATCGGTTAGCGCAATACCGGCTAGCCCAACGGCATGTGCCTTATTTATTAGCTCGGCCGGTGAATCGGTGCCATCACTTGCATTTGAGTGCGTATGTAGATCAAACATTGAATTAAATTGCCTCAGTATTTTTAGAGCGGAAAACGAAGATGCCGCATCCAATTAAAAGTCCCACAATTCCCGGAATGATCCCGGCTGGTGGTTTTTGTCCCAACCAGAAGTAGGCCAAAATCGCACTTACTGGCACTTCAAAGAAAACAATTAAAGATACAACTGCAGGTGATACTCGCTTCAGTGAAAGATTAAACATTGTGTGGCCAAGAATTTGCGCACCAAGTATTAGTGCAATTACCAAGACCCATTGCCGAGCAGGGAAATGCAAAACTGGCAACTTCGCAAAGAGTGCAATTGGAAGTGCGGTTAAGGCACACATGCCATAACAAAAAGTCGTATATGTCGAAGTTGAAAGGCTTTCTTGTGCTTTGGAACCGATCAACATATATGCCGCCGCGAGTGCTGCTCCTATAAGGGCAGCAAGGTCCCCAAGAAAACTATGAAAGCTGATTTGAATATCAATGCCGGTGATCAAAAGTACCGAAAGAAATGCCACTGCCATGCCACCCCAGGCGCGCTTGGGAATAGTTCCGCCTTTAAAGCGGAGATAAATTGCCGTGAAGATTGGTTGTACAGCTGTTAGCGCAGTTCCGGCGGCGACGCTGGTAAATCTCATCGCAATAAAGAATCCCATGAAGTGCAGCGCCAAGAGGAATCCAGAAAAAATAGAAATCTTGATCGCAGATCGTTGTTGCGCGGTTTGCCATTCGCGTTTTGCGAGTGCAAATGGCGACATGATGATTGCGCCGCCTAGATTGCGCCAGAAGATTAAGGTCGGGACCGGCATCAAACTATTTGCGATCACTGGGCCAGAAGTACCAATGCCTAAAACGCCAAGGGACATAAAGGCAATATCTCTACCCGCAGGCAGGGCGGTATGGTCTTTTGTCATTAAATTGTCATTTAATAACGGTAAACCAGAGCATGCAACCGATCGCAAAAGCGACGATGCTTATGATTGTTGCGTAGACAATTTTCATATTTTTTGTCGCTACAAATTCACCCATCAGGCGATTATCTTTTGCAATTCCATACATGTACAGAAGCAATGGCAGTAACAGAACTGCATTGATTACTTGTGAGACCACAAGAATTGTTATCAGCGGTGCCCCGGGAATCAGAATGAGAGCGGCGCTTAGCGCGGTTATTGCACCAAAGGTCGCATAAAAGAGCGGTGCTTCAGAAGGTGAATCATCCAATGCGGCCGGACGGCCGGTTAAATCACTTACGGAGTAAGCAGTTGATAATGGAAGAATTGAAGCTGCAAGAAGTGCGGCGCCAATTAGTCCAAATGCAAAGAGATCTTTGGCAAGTGTTCCGGCAAGTGGCTTAAGAGCAGCGGCAGCATCGGAGGCATCGTTGATTGTTATGCCCTGCTTATTTAACGTTGCTGCGCAGGTGACGATTACAAAGAAGCCAATAATTCCGGTGAGTAGTGAGCCAGTCCAAACATCGACTCGCAATAATTTTAAATCATCGCGGGTTAGGCGCTTATCAACTGCATAGGATTGAATGAAGGCCAGACCCCACGGTGCAAGAGTTGTACCAAGTGTTGCAGTCGCAATGTAGATGGCATCGTGAGTGAATGGCATTGTCGGAGTAACAACACCTTTAAACGCCTGGCCCCAATCTGGGTGGGCAAGAAAACCAGCAATTATGTAGGCAAGAAATACGCCAGAAACAATAAAGAAAACTTTCTCAACTCGAGAAAAAGAACCGCGAAGTACGAGGAATGAAACTAAAAGTGCAGCAAGCGGTACCGAGATATATCTGCTCCAACCAAATAATTGTCCAGCGGCAGCGATACCGGCAAATTCGGCGGTCATTGTTCCAACGTTTGCGATGATTAGCGCACTTGCACTTAGCGTGCCAGCACGAGCGCCATATTTTTGGCGGACCAAACCAATCATTCCTTGGCGAGTTACAACACCAATTCGGGCACCTAAATCTTGGAACACAATCAGCGCAATTGTTGATGCAACTAAAACCCAGAGCATTTGATAGCCATACTTCGCACCAAGTACTGAATAAGTTGTAATACCCGCTGGATCATCATCGGAAAGGCCAGCAATTACGCCAGGTCCCATAACAGCAAGCAGTGCGGCAATACGAATTTTCCTTGGTGAAACTGGCGCCTTCTTTGATGTGGCTTTAACTTCGCTCATTAGAAAGCACCGCTTCCCTGAGCAAAGCCATGGTTCTCTTCATCGGAAGTTAGCGCGTCGACCAAGTCATCGGCCAAGATACGTCCAACTGGCTTGTTCTTTTCATCAATAACAATGATTGAAGAGCCCCGGTTATTTGCGAATTCTTCGATAACTTCCTTTAAGCGAGTATTGCTGTTAATTGCCGTAGGAAATGGTGGCCCAATTAGAGTAGATAGTTCAGCGCTAGATTTTGCAGCAACAAGTTCAATAATTTGAATGTGATCTAAAAGTTTACCTTTAGCATCAACTACAACAACCCCGTCAGAAATATCACGTTCCCTATTTTCAACGAGCAATTTTAGCGCATCACCAACTGTGTCAGTTTCACGAGTTACCAAAATGTGCGTGGTCATGATTCCGCCAGCGAGGGTTTCATCAAAGGAAACTAGCTTGCGAAGTTGGGCCGCAATTTTGGAATCCATCTCAGCAAAGATGCTCTCGCGGTGGTCGACATCTAAATCGCGGAGTACTTCAGCAGATTCATCTGGCTCCATGCGTGTGATCAACTCGGCTGCGCGTTGTGATGGCAGACCACGAAGCAAACCTTGCAATTCGTCATCTTCCATTTCTTCAAGTGCATCCGCCGCT
>Ga0194037_1001865_pt1 | contig 14663 bp, 15 predicted proteins | sample JunL306m_MetaG_FD_148653 | JGI IMG/M metagenome (GOLD analysis project Ga0194037, IMG submission 148653) | Anoxic zone freshwater microbial communities from boreal shield lake in IISD Experimental Lakes Area, Ontario, Canada - Jun2016-L304-6m | ecosystem: Environmental > Aquatic > Freshwater >...
GCCGTGGGGTCGCGCGCATGGATGCCGCCCCGGAGCGCGCGCGGCTAAAAAAAGGCGTCGCGTTACCCGCATCGCTTGTATAAAAAGCGCCTTGGCTATGCACGTAATAGTAGTTGTATGTCGGTCCGCCAACCACCCCGCCAGCGCGCCTCCACCACCACCAGCGCGCACCCGCTCCTGAGCTACACCTCCTCCACCGGCAGCAACTTTAGGCTCGTGGACCGCCCCATGGTCGCGGCCGCGGGCACCGCGAGCGGCTACATGCCCGTGTATCCCGCGCATCTCCAGTCGCACCTCGACTCGCCGTATGTCACCTCAACAACGGCCGCCCCGTACCGCTACCATCAGCAACAGCTGCCCATGACCGCCTCCCGCTACTACGCCGAGGCGCCCATGCAAACGACGGCGGCCAGCTACTACAGCAACAGCTACCCGGTGCCGCAGACGCAGAAGGGCTGGACGGATTATATTCCGTTTGAGCCGGCTGGGTACAGTGATGGTATGTCTGATGCATGGGAAAAGGGCGTGAAAAACGCGGGCCGCGCCGCGCTTCTTTCGGGGGGTCTCACCGCCGGTATTTACGCGCAGAGCAAGCTGTCCGGGCGCCCTGCCTGATGAGGATGAGCCGTAGTAGTAGTAGTGGTAGTTTAGGCTGGTTGTGCTTTTTTATTTTGAGGGTAGCGTGCGCCCAACAACAAGAAGCGCCGGCCAACAGCGAGCTGACGGTGCGCACGACGTCATCGGCGGACATCCAGGTCTGCGCGCCCCCGGGCGTGCTGAGCGACCGCCGCCCGGCGCTGCAGACGCTGTGCCTCGCGCAGCTGCGGTACTTGTTGTCCCAGACCACGGCCGTCTACCTGGTGCGCACGAGCACGACCGCGCTCGGCGCCGTGTGCTGGGTCTACGTCTACCAGGCGCCCTCCCCCGCCGCGGCCGCCAACGCCGAGTTCCTGCTGTCGCAGCAGACCGGGCTGGGGCGGCTCACGCTCACCGACGACCTCGACGGCCAGCCCTACGCGTGCACGACGCACGTCGTGCCGTGGCAGGGCGAGGCCCCCCCGCTGTCGCCGCTGTGGGACATCAGCGCCTCCGATTTAATCCTCTACGGCCAGCCCTACGCGTGCACGACGCACGTCGTGCCGTGGCAGGGCGAGGCCCCCCCGCTGTCGCCGCTGTGGGACATCAGCGCCTCCGATTTAATCCTCTACGGCGCCATCGTCGGCGGCGGGCTCGCGCTGCTGCTGCTCGTGCTGTGCGCGTTTGTCCTGGCCGCGCAGAGCGCCGACGCGCAGCAGCTCAAGCGGTACAACAACAACAATCACCGCCGCCAGCGTAGCCAGCGCCACAGCCATCAGGACGAGAAGCTCCACCACCACAGCAAACCACCACCACCACTGCCGCATGATGATGTTGAAGCTGAAGCCTAACTAAAAACGCCCCCCAAACACAAATTGGTGCAGCCACCCCGCGTTGCGCGTGCCGTGGATATCGTGGTAGACCCGCGACAGCCGCGCGAGATGCCACACCAGGCGCGTGAGGTCGCGCCCGAGCGGCTTGAGCATGCGGTAGGCCGGCGGCGCTGTGAGGAACTGGACCACCAGCGGCGCCGACAGCTGCTGCTCGCCGTAGCCGATGGTCGCCTTGATCACCGACGCGAGGTGCTGCTCCATCAGCTCTCGCGTCTCCTCCGTCGCAGCGGCCTCGCGCATCAGGCGCAGCACCTGTTGGTGGTGGGCCTCCTCGTCCTTGCCAAACACGAGGTGGTGGCGCAGCGCGCGCTCGATGCGCACCCACATCATGGTGGTGGTGTCGTCGGTCAGCGGCACAACCGCCGTCAGGCACGCGCGCCCAAACGCCAGCGTGGTGGTGGTCGTAGTTGTAGTAGTAGTGTCATGCTGCGCCGATGAGGGCTGTTGCAGCGTCGGGAGCAGCACCCGCCACAGGTCGCTGCACAGCCGCGACGAGGCGTCGTTGTTGTTGTTGGCGTGCGCCGTTACCATCACCTTGAACGCGCGCATGACGACGGCCACGCGCGTCAGCCGGTCCAGCGTCTCGCGCAGGCGGACCACGACGTGCCCAAACCCATAAAACAGGACGCTGGGCTCCTTTGGCCCCTCCCGCGCCAAGAGAGCGTCCACGAGCGCCACCTCCGTCACGTAGCGCTCGAGGCTGCCGTTCATCGCGATCGGCAGCGGCATCGCCAGCATCTGATTGTAGGCGTCCGTGAGCTCGCGGACCGCCCGCTCGTGCGACAGCGCGCTCGCGCCGTCGGCCGCGGCCATGCCCAGCTCCGCCTCCGCCTGCTTGCCGAGAAAGGCCCACAGGAACGGCACCTGCGCGGGGCACGCCATCGCGCGCACCCGTCTCGTCAGGCAGCGCAGCCGCAGCGTGTCGACCGTGCGCAGCAGCGTTAGTATCACCGCCACCGCCACGCCGCTCGCGCCACCACCACCGCAGCGCGTGCGCAGGTGGGCGAGCCCCGCCGCCCAGTCCCGCGGCTCCGTCTCCTCCTGCTGGCACATGATTGTCGTGTGCCGCGTCTGCTGAGGCCGCGCGAGCCGCATCTGCCCCAGCACCCAGCGCATGCACCATTCCAGCGTGTCGGCCTCATCGTCGTGGCGGTCCGTCGACCGAAGAAGGTACGCCTCGAGCTCCGCCAGCGCCTCGTCGCGAGGCATGCCCGCGAGGCGCAGGCTTTTAGGGATCCAGTTCAGCAGCTCCCACACCGCCGCCGTGCGGCCCTCGGCAGAGGAGGCCATCCGCCGCCAAAAGACGTTGGGGCGCTCGATGCAGTCCACCAGCGGCACGAGGTCGACGCCCTCGCCGTCCCACGCGATGTAGCCAATGTGCTGCTTGCGCTGGCCACCCGCCGGCAGCAGGCGCGGCGTGAAGCCCGCGTTGAGCAGCACCTCGCACGTCAGCTTCGTGACGCTCATCGGCAGCACGTGGATGTCCGCAAACCCAAAAAAGTGGGACGCATCATCGTCGTTCGCGAGCGCCAGATGGCGCTCCAGCTGCCCGAGCCCCCGGTCCAGATCCAGCGTCTCGAGCCACGCCGTGTCGCCCAGCTCCTCCTGCAGCCGCAGCCGCAGCGGCCGGATCTGGTCCGGCACAAACAGCCCCAAATTCGCGAGCGTCGCGTACTGCCCGAGCAGCGCCCGCCGCAGCTCCTCCTTCTTGCGCCCCCCACCACCACCAACATCAACGACGACGACGATGGGATTGGCCCACGCGCGGTACGCCGGCATGTACCGCCTCAGGCAGTCGATCGCCGGCTGGACACCACCGCCAACGAGGGCCAGCGAGCGCAGCGCGGCGACCAGGGCCCTCGACGCCGCCATCAGCGCGTGGTGGTGGGTGGTGTCAAACATGGGCGTCGTGTGGTCGCAGCGCGGCTCGTACGCGAAAAAGTGCGCGAGCCCCAGCGCCTCCGCGCCCTCATTGACAAAACGGCGCAGCTGCTGCTGCTGCTGGTTGTTGTCAGTTGTGTGGTTCTCCTCTTCGAATACAAGCAGGGCCAGCACAAGGCGCTGCGTGCAGGCGACGACCAGCGGGTCGTGCACCACCGTGTCCAGCACCTGCCCCAGCGGCATCTGGCCCGACGCGAGCAGCTCGTGCCCCGCGCCGTGCAGGACATAGTTGGACGCGGCCACGCGCAGGCTGAGGCGTTGCCACCACCCCTGGATCCTGTTGGCCGCCGCTGTGTTGTTGCTGTTGTTGTTGTTGGTCATTACGTATTATAGCCACAACGCGGACGGCCAAGGCTAAATAGGCGCTCAAAAAAGGACAAAAAAAAAACTTTTTTTTTAGCGGCGAAAGGAGGAGGAGGATGAGCTCCGCGATGGCGTTTCGCGATGAGATGGCCGGCCACGCCACGCTCGCGATCATGGCCCTGCTCGGCACGCTCCTCTACAGCACGACCTACGCGCTCATCTACAGCAGCTCTTCTTCTTCTTCGAGCAACAGCAGCTCGATCGTCGCCGTGCTCGAGATGTGGATGACGGGGGTGCACCTCCTCTCGGCGTGCGCGTGCTGCGCGCTGCAGGGGCTGCTCGTGGCGCTGGTCGGGCTCGACCGCCCCGTGCCGTACCTCGCGCGCGCGCAGACGGCGGCGTTCCTCGGCATCGCCGCGGCCGTCACGGAGCTGTCGTGGGACTGCCTCAACAGCACCGAGACGTGCGTGCCCTACTTTGGCGCGGCCGTGCTGCCGCAGCTCGCGGCCACCGGCGCGCTGGTCTGGAGCCTGCTCATGTACGCGAGCTCGCTCGGCGCGCAGCCGTGGACCGGCGAGCTGCCGCTCTCGCTCGGCTTCGGCGGCGAGGAGGCCGTGCTCGCGGCGGCGGTGATGGGCTTCGTGCCCTGGGCGGTCCTGCAGACGCTGGTCGCCACGTGCGGCGATGCGTGGCGCGTGCAGCTCTGCAGCGCGGTGGTGGTGACGACCAACGCCAACGTCACGGCCTCGTCCATCGCAGCGGACTGCGGCCACCTAGACACCAACCTCTACCTCTCGGCGGGAACGGGCTTCGCGAGCGTAACGCTCGCGTGCGCGGGGCGCGGGTTCGCGCAACGGAACCCCAAGCTGGGCGGGCTGCTCGGCGTGCTCGGCGCGCTCCTCGCGACCGCCTGCCCGCTGCTGCTGCTCGCGCTCACGCCCTCGGACGTGCGGCTCGCCACGCCGTCGTCCACCTACTGCCTCACCAACGCGCTCCTCGCGAGCACCAGCCTCGTGGGGCCGCTGCGCAGCGCCCTGCTCCGCCGCCCTGCTGCGGCTGCTGCGGCTGCGGCTACAGCTACAGCTACAGCGACAACCAACGCGCGGTTTCCGCGCAACAACATGCTGTTAAAGCTTCAATAGCGGCTCATGTAGCCGTACGCCGACGAAGTAGTCGACCGCGGAAACACGGGACTCGGGTACGCCGTCGCGGTGCTGGTGGTGGTGGTGGTAATGGGCTGCTGCTGCTGCTGATGCCTACAGCTGCTGTTGCTGTGGTAGTAGGACGCGTACGGCGCTGCGGTGCGCGGCGCTTGCTGCTGCTGGTGGATAATGGCGCGCGTGCGCGCGCTGTAGAGATCGTTGAACTGGCTGGCGGTCATCGTCATCGTTGGCGCGGCGTATTGTGTGGCGGTTCGCATGCTAGCGGCGGAGCGGGGCGGTGGGATGGACATATAGGAACAACACCAGCAAGAAGATCGGAAGCCGGGCTTTTATTTGTCGCGGCCGCGTAACGGGCACGCCTCCTCAGTCGAGGGTCCACAGCAGCTCAAAGAGGGCCGCGTCGCTGTCGCGCCGCCGCCGCACCTCGCGCGCATCGCGCCAGCGCGCGCCGCCTTCCGTCTTTTGCTGCTCGATCTCTGTGTCGGTCAGCGGCATCGCCGGATCCGCCGCATGCAGCCACCACTGCATGCGCATCACCAGCGTGCGCGTCTCCGGGAGCCGCGTCGGCGAGCACGGGAACAGCTGGTCCTCCGCCATGTGCGCCGTGAAGCCGCAGGTGACGCTGGCGAGCGGCAGGAGGTCCCGGTGCAGCCACGTCCGCAGCTGCAGCGCCAGCGCGTCCAGCGAGCGCCCCGACGCCAGCCACGCGTCGAACTCGGGCGTCAGCGCGTACAGGTACCGCACCGTCGCGTCGATCCGCCACGGCAGCGGCAGCCGCATCAGCAGCTGCAGCAGCGCCAGCTTCGCGGCGCACCGGTCGTGGAGGGTGTAGTGGTGGTCGTCGTGATGCCCGACGCGCGGCAGAGGCGAACGGCGGTCCTTGCTGCCGACCGGGCGTCCGCGGCCGCCGCCTTTTTTCGGGAGGGCTTCGGGTGCGGCGGCACCACAATCACAAACAAGCACAACAACCTCTTCAACGGCAATAATTGCGAGGCTGTTCGTCGTGGTCATCTACGGCGTGTGTTTAGGGTGTTGCAAATACACGCTATTTAAACGGAGGGTGCTCTTTTTTGTAGGTGGTCACGAGCGTTTTTGCAAAAGCAGTGGATCGCCTCGATCTCGCGCCCCTACTGCTGCTTATGCCTGGTGATGCTACTACGACTACTACGACTACGACTAAGCTCGGTGAGCTCATGGTCGCCAACGGCCTGGGGTACTCGGATCTGGATCCCGCCGCGCTCGCCTGCGCCGCCACCGAGGCCGACGAGGCCCGCGTCGTCCGGCTCGCGGTCACCAACCGCGAGCTGCGCAAGCAGGGCCTCGAGCCCCTCCTCCTCCTCCTCCCGCCTCAGCAGCAGCATCATGAGAAGGATGCTGCTGATGATACGCCGCAGCCCACCAAGAAGCTGCAGCAGCGGCTGGGGCTGTCCGCGGACGAGGAGGCCACCCTGCGCAAGCTCGCGCGCATGGCCTCGTCCCCCCCGTGTGTACCTGTCACGATGATGATGGTGAAGCAGCAGGACGACGAGGACGACGACGAGGCGTATGCGCGCGTCGTCGACGCCTACTTCCGCCACGCGCGCGGCTCCTTTGGCACGCTCATGGGCCTCCGCCTGACCCAGTCGGCCTACTACCGCTTCCAGCGCATATGCGAGTCCAAGGTGGCGCGCAGGCTGTGCGCCGATCACGACGCCTCGCGGCAGTATTTGATGCGCAGGCTGCTCGGTCACCTGTGCATCCGCCCCCCCAAAAAAGGCGGAGCTCATTCTCATAATAATGATGCCATCCCAGCACAACAACAGCACCAATAGCGCGCCGCCGGCCAGCAGCAGCAGCAGCCGCCTGCCCTACCCCACCGAGGTCGTCCACGCCATCGCGCGCGCCGCCATGACCTTTCTCTGCTGCGTCGCGTGCCTCTTCGTCGCCCTCTTCGCCCTGCTGTGCGTCCTGCTCGTGCGCGCCAACACGCCCGAGGTGCGCGGCGCGTGCCCCGGCTTCTGGGACTTTATGCTCGCCGCCGTGTTTGCGCCCGTCGCGATCCCCGCCCTATACTGCGCCGTCGCGTGCTGCCTGTGGGTCGCGTGGCGCCCCTTCTACGCCGGCTGCTCCGCCGTCATGGCCGTCGCCTGCCTCCACTCGGCGCTCACGGCCGGCGAAAACGCCGCGTGCATCGAGGCCCTCCGCGCCACCAGCGCGCCGCTGCCGTGGCTGCTCTACGCGTGCTACGTCAAGTGCGCGCTCTTCACGGGCGGCGCGGTCTCCGGGTTCACGTCTCCTCCTCCTCCTGCCACCGCGGCTTCAGAAGAACACAGCAAGCACGCCTTTCTCATCTGAGCCAAGGCCAGAGCCGTCCGCCGTGGTCGATGCGCTGCTGGAGTTCGTCGTACAAGCCGACGATGTAGTGGAAGGTCACCGCGTGCTCCATCCCCGCCCGCAGACCGTCGTCCTCCTTGTCGCGAATGCGCCCTCCGGGGTCCACCGGCGCGTAGAACGCAGGCGGTTGCGAGCAGAACTCGCCGCGCTCCACGAGCTCAAGCCCTAGCCCTCCCATGACGCGCGTAAAGCATACGTCGTAGGACTCCCCGCCGTCGTTGCACGCGGCTGCGGCCGAGGGCACGAGTCGTTGAAGCACGGAGCGGTGCGCGAGCCAGCCTGCCCCGCCGCAAAACTGGCCTGAGGGGCACCGCTGGCCGTAGATGGCGGGGCGGCGCGCGCTCACAGAGCTTAAAAGGCGCTGCACGTGACGGTGATCCAGGAAGGCGTCGTCGTCGAGCACAAAGACCCACTCGACCTCAGCCAGTTCGGCGTCGGCGAGCAGAGCTAAGAGACCCAGCGGCCAGCGTCGCTGGGCGGCATGGGTGGTGTCGGAGAAATTAAAGACACGCGCGCCGGAGAGCGCCGGGATGTCGTCGCCGACGACGACGAGGTGGAAGCCGTCGCGGGCGCGCCCCCACGTGCGGAGGATCGGCACCAGTCGTTGGGCGTGCGTGGCGGCGCTGGACACGACGAGCGCAATATACGGCAAGGGAAGTGGTTGAATCCGAATGGCGGCAGGCACAGCAGCAGCAGCGTGGTGGCGCTTGGCCACTCGCCTGTCAAATCCCAGCCAGGCGACCGAGCAGACAGCCGAAACTAAAAACAGAGCAGCGCGAACGCGACTTCTGATTTTGGACATGGGCCGATCATCATGCGAAAAACTGGGGGCTTAAGTGAGGAGCGCCATCTCCGCAATGCCACGCACAAGCCCCGGATCCAGCCGCCTCAGCCACGAGGCGTCCCCGGCGCGCGAGTGCGTGCCCAGGCCGACCGCCAGCGCGCGGTCGGGGAACCTCGCCTCGCGGAGGTGGAGCGCCAGGTCCCGCGCCAGCAGCGCGAGCGCCGACAGCTGGAACCGGCTCTCCCCATCCACCCCGTCTTCATAGTCGCCGGCGCGCGCCGCGAGCGCATCGAGCCGCTCCAGCAGCTCGTCGTATGACTCGTCCCGGCGCATGAACCAACGCGTGATCGCCACGTGCAGCCGCATCCAATCCGCAAGCGGCAGCTGCGGGGGCTCCTCCCCCAGCCACTCGGGGTTGAAAACCGAGCTCCCGATCTCATCCACCGCGGCGGGCAGGTCCAGCGCCCTCAGCTCGGCGATCTCGTTCACGTGCCGTGTGGTCGCCTGGCACAGCTGAGCCAGCTTGTTGCGCACAAGGTCGGTGTGGGCTCGCGTGCGCCCTTGCATCAGGTTCACGCGACGGCAGAACCCAACGCGCGGCTCCGCGCCCTCGTCGAAGGCGCGCAGGCACGTGTCGACCAGCGTGTCCACGTACGCCTCGGGGTCCGCGTCCACCAGCAGCGCGTCCACCGCCGCGTCCAGGTCCACCGTCGCCGCGAAGCGGCTGCGCCACGGCTCGTGCAGCTCGTGCAGGCAGCGCAGGCAGAAGGCGATGGTGGCCAGGTCGCCCACGGGGTCCGTGCGCCCGCCCTCCTCCTCCTCCTCCGCAGGAAGGCTGAGCAGGCGCAGGTAATGCCACCCCAGCAGCCGGCCGAAGCGGATGCCCACGGGGTCGTAGGTCGCGGCGCCGTCGTCGTTGTGGTGCGCCACCAGCGCCGCGCGCAGCACCCCCAGCACGCGCTCCTCCTCGGCCGCGCGTTCGGCCGGCGACATCACGGGGCGGGGCCACGCGAGCAGCCGCGCCAGCAGCGGCGCGGAGAGCTCGTCGTCGTCGTCGTTAACGTCGTCCATCTCGCCGCAAGCCCGAAATTATTTTTTGGCTTTGTTTATATACCGCAAAAAAAGTTGCCGGCCCGCGCGTGCCCGAAATAGCATTTTTTTCTTTATGGCATGGTCTCTTTTGGAAAAGGCCAAAAATCCCCCGCATGCCACGCTTCTCGCCCCAGGCCACCAGCATCCTCAAGAGCGCGCTGCGCGAGCGCGCCGAAAACGGACACCGCCTCAGCGATGCACAAGTCGCCGCCCTCGCCGTCACCACCGAGCTGACGGAGGCGCAGATCCGTGCGTGGAACTACCAAGCCCATGAGAACCATCCCACCTCGGGCAGCATCCAAGCCTTCCTCGTCGACAATCCCAAGGTGATCAGCGTTGAACAAACAGCAACGGTTCACCCTTTCCATGTTGAATCGTTGTGGTTTGACACACAAGAAAACCAAATCGCGCGATATTGTTGCGTATATAATTCGGATTGTATTTTAATTATCGGGCGCGCCATCAGGTGGAAAATGTGCAGGTGCTCATGCTCTTTGTGAGCGCCTGGGGCGTCCCCGATGGGCTCCAGCAGCACCTCCAACAACAATCGCGGATTACGTTTTTGGAGCTGGCAACCAATGCGGAGCTCGACGCGGTGGAATTTCTCGCGGTGTTTCACAGCCGGATGTACACGCACGCAGTGCAGGATCTGCTCTTGAAGCATGGAGCAAGCAGCATCACCATGGTCTCCTTTGCCAAGGATGGCTACAAGGGCGCTGCCACCGCCCTCCTGCGCATCCGCGGTCTGCCTGCGGAGAAGGGCTGGATGTGCCGAAATGACGGGGTGATGGACGGCAAGTTCATCGCCAAAGTGGAGGAGCTGGAGCGCCAGCGCGAGGCGCGCGCTGTGGACGCGGAGTTCAACGCCAAGCACGCGGCGGCGATGAAGGAGTCGCTCAGCGAGCTGACCAACCGGGTGCAGGGCGTGCACGCGCACATGGCCAACAAAACGGACATCAACGAGCTGCGCGTGGAAAGCGTCATCAGCCTTCGCCAGGAGCAGGCGACCGTCGCTAACCTTCAGCTGGCGCTTAAGGAGGAGCAGGCGACCGTCGCTAACCTTCAGCTGGCGCTTAAGGAGGAGCAGGCGACCGTCGCTAACGTTCAGCTGGCGCTCAAGAAGGAGCAGGCTGCCAATGCCGAAATGCGCAAGGCCCTCAAGTCCGCGCAGGCCGCAGGCGGCACGACCCTCGTGAACCTGGACCACGAGCAGCAGCGCGGCCGTCGTGGCACAAACATGATTCGCACCTTGAACGAGGATATCAAGTCCAGGGACGCCCAAATCAACAACTACAAGGCGATGGAGCTCGAGTTCGTCAAGCTCAAGCTCAAGCATGACCACACCGACAAGGTGCATCGCATGCAGAAGGACATCGTGCGCGTGATGAACGTGATCAGCAAACACATCGTGAAGGGGGCCCCGGTCACAACTGCGGCTACTGTGGCGCGCCCCCCCGCACCCGCTGCTGTGGCGGTTCCCACCGCCGGCTCGGCGGGAGTGGTGGTGGTGGTTGCTGCTGCTCGCTACAAGCGTCAGCGCCGCGAAATCATCGACGAACCCGAGGAGTGCGACGACTGCTGAAAAAACACATGATGCGTGCGTCCTTTTTCATTAAAGAAAATCGCACAGCACGTTGAGCGCCGTGTCGACATCATTGAGCGTGATCGCTGCGTCGTCGTCGTGGTTGGCCGTGTAGTTTAGGCTGTCGAGGATGCACAGGCGCAGCTCCCACATGAGGTTGTTCTTGACGTGGTTTGGCATGCCGGGCGCCTCCGCAAAGTCGCGCGCCCACTTGTGCAGGCGCCTCATGCTGTTGCGCTTCGGCTTCGGCCACCTCTTCACGCGCTCGCGCACCAGGCGCCGCGCGATGGCCTTCATCGGCATGGTCTGCAGCTCATCGGCCTGTACCAACATGGTCCGCAGCAGCTCCTCGTCGCCCGGCGTGAAACCGATGGAGGACGCAGGTAGCATCTTGAACCAGAGCTGCGCGCGCGTCGTCGTCTCGAGCGAGGCGCCGATGAAGGGCGCCCAGTACGCGATGAGCCGTGCCTTTTCCGCCTCCGCGTCAAATTGGAAGGGATTGTCGTCGTCGTCGTCGTCCTCCTCTTCCATGTCGACCAAGCCGATGGTGGCCCGCACAGTGACTTCCCTGTGGATGCGTACGACGACCTCGTTCATGGCCGCGAAGTAGCCCTGGTCGATGTACACCAGATGCTCCAGGCGGGTGAAGCTGAGGGGGTGCGACTCGCTCCACGCGAGGTGCGCCGCGACGCGGCCCCAAAACTCGGCGTTGTCGTCGAGGGCGGCGCGCATGCGCCGGCAGGTCTGCGTGAGCCGCGCGACGAAGCGCGGCTGCAGGTGCATCTGGATGAGGCAGTGGCTCTCGTTGGTGAGGCGCAGCATCACACACCCTTCCTCATTATTATTTCAGCCTCAGGCTTTAAACACGCTCGCCGCCCAAAAAAAAGACGCCGTGTACAAAATATAGGCCAGGGCGCGCGTGTACAAAATATAGGCTTTAGGGCCACGTGACCCAGCCGGCTTGACGGAGCGCGCGGCGACGGCGCCTGCGGACTTGCACACAGGCCTAGCTAGGCCTGCAGCAGCAGGAGCCGCGCGGGCTACGCATCGCGCACGAGGCGCACGAGGCGGTCGCGAAGCAGACGGGAGGTGGCGTCGGATATGATCGGCGTCTTCGTTCCGACGAGGGCGGCCGCCAGGCGCTCGCGCGCCCTGCGCACAAACGACGCGGCCTCGGCCTCCGTGACCGCCGCGAGCACAGCCTTCTCCGTGCGCTCCTGCGCGGCCTTTTCGTCGGCGAGGCGCGCCTGCGCCTTCTGCAGCGCCTCGCCGGTCGGGAGGTTCGCCTCCAGGAACGCGGTGAGCTCCTCCGCGGTGCGTACCGTCGCGAGCTTGCCCGGCTGCCACGAGGAGGACACGAGCGTCACCTGGGCGTGCATGTCGTGCGCGCCATGCTCCATGCCGCCCAGGAGGACCCAGGCCTCGCGCAGGCCGATGTGGCGCAGCTCCAGCGGGGCGTCGTCCCACGTCACATAGACGCTCTCGACGCAGACGCGCGTCGAGGCGCGGCTCTCGGTGCGCGCGCCGACGCGCCAGTTCTTGCACTCGTGCGTCGTGAGAAACGCCTGGACGCACGCGATGAGCGTGTCAAGACTCAGCATTCGTGTGCGTGCACATATTGCGGGGACAGCCGAGATCAACTAAAGCCCCACCCCAAATTTTTTTTTAAAAAAAAACTTTTTTGTTTGGGTGGCAAAAATCCTTGCCATGATCGCCGTACAGCAACAGAAATGACCAAAAGGTCGTCCCCCACCACCGCTGCTGCTAAGAAGAAGGCGGTCAATGCCGAGCTCCAGCTCCGCGCCGTCCGCCACAAGCACGCCCCGGAGGTGCTGAAGCTGTGTGCAAGACCATCCGATCGATGCCGCAAAGAAGATGATATGGAGGTCGAGGCCCAGATGACCGCGGAGTCGATCGCGATCGCCGGTGAACGCTACGAGGAGGATCACATACCGTTCTGTTCCAGCCCTTCGCGGACGATGTCATCGCCCAGGTGCAGGACAATATGGCGAGCTCCTCGGCCTTCCGTTTCGCGAGATCGTCTCGTACGTCTCGAAGGTCAGCAAGGACGCCCAGGAGGTGGCGAGCGCCAAGGAGGAGCCCTTGCCGCTCCCAAACGAGCGCGAGGATGAGTGACGCCTATGTGGCAAGTTTTGAAAAATGAACGGCGTGCATATGCGCAGCGCGTCGGCACCCAGCAGCTGCCCGGCACCTTCCTGAGAAGGTGCCGGGTTTGTCGGCACCTTCATTTTTTGCCATACTATGGTCTATACGGCCCGCGCCCGGTAATTTCCGTGTGGATTTTTATTGGCGCGAGGGCCACGTGACCCAGAACGGCGCGCACATGCGCAGCGCGTCGGCGCCCAGCAGCTGCCCGAGGCGCGCGTCGGCGCCGAGCCGCGGGTGCAGCGCCATCGCGACCGCGAGGCTGCGCTCCTCGTTGGTGCGCGCGAGCCGCGTGAGCAGCTGGCGCAGCTCCGGCGCGTCGTAGAACGAGAGGCGCGCGCTCCGCTCGAGCAGGCTCGGGCATCCCGGCGCGAAAGGGTCCACGCCCGCCTCGTCCACGAGGAAGCGCAGCACCTCCTTGAGCTCGCCAAAGCGCCACCACGGCCGCAGCGCGAGGTGCAGCAGCGTCTCGGTCTGGCCTCTGTTATTGAAGTAGCGCGCCTCGCGCAGCAGGCTGCTGCCGCTGGACCGCAGGCGATGCACCGTGCATCCGGGGTGCTCGTGCACGTGGTGCGGGAACAGGCACGCCGCCGCTCTGGCCTGCTGATGCTGGTGGTGGCCAGCCGCAGCAGCAGCATTATTATTAGAGCGCAGCTGCTCGGCCTGCGCCTTGGCCGCTTCGACCTCGTCGGCGGAGTAGCCCTGCGACAGCACGAGCCACGCCAGCAGGTCGTTGGAGAGCGCGCGGAGCGAGCTCTTGCGGCCTAAGAGCCACGCCTGCTCGACGTCGAGGCGGCTGCAGCCGAGCTCGGCGATGCGCAGCAGGCCGCTGCGCTGGTGCGCGTCCACGACGCGCAGGTCCATGCCCGGGAGCGTGGCCACCGTCTCGACGTAGGCGCGGATGTTCTCGGCGCGGATGAGGTCCGCGAAAACGCTGCTGAGGTGCTGCAGCAGGTGGCCAAACTGCGCGCCGCCGATGTCGTCGGGGCCGGCCACCACCTCCGCGATGCGGCTCGGGTGCTGCGCCGCCACGAGGCGCAGCATGCGCGCGTCGAGGTTGAACGCCGCGCGCTGGGCGGCGTTGAAGGCGCAGGCGCCCTCGGCAAAGTCCGGAAACAGGTGCGCGCGGCAGCGCCAGGTGCACGCCGTCATCATGATATGCTGCTGCTGCTGCTGCTGCTGCTGAGGCTTATGAAGCGGAATTTTTTTTAGCTTTTTTTGGGGTGGCTGGGAGGTGCCGGTGGCAGCCGCCGCGACCCTTGCGCCTGTCATGTGCACGAAATCGCGCGATTTCGGGTTGGTGGCCAGGCCGTCTGCTGCCTCGGTGAGATGGTTTTGGCGCTGCTGTGGTGTGGCTGTGGTTGGCATCTCCCAGCCGCTCGAAAAAAAGTGGCTGTGTCGTGGCTGTGGTAGGCATCTCACCGCACCCAGAAAAAGTATACCGGCAATAGTTTTAAAATCTGAAAGGTCCCTGGGGGGTTTGAGAATTTCAAGTGCGTTTAGGGTGATGCTGTGCCGTGGATGTGGTTGGCACCTCACAGCCAACCAGAAAAAGTATACCGGCAATAGTTTTAAATTTGGAAAGGTCCCTAACCCATATTTTGAGAAATTTCAAGTGAAGAAGGTTGGCCGTGGCGTGGATGCCACCGGCATCTCCCAGCCTCCAGAAAAAGTATACCGGCAATAGTTTTAAAATCTGAAAGGTCCCTGGGGGGTTTGAGAATTTCAAGTGCGTTTAGGGTGATGCTGTGCCGTGGATGTGGTTGGCACCTCACAGCCAACCAGAAAAA
>Ga0194037_1001867_pt1 | contig 14644 bp, 6 predicted proteins | sample JunL306m_MetaG_FD_148653 | JGI IMG/M metagenome (GOLD analysis project Ga0194037, IMG submission 148653) | Anoxic zone freshwater microbial communities from boreal shield lake in IISD Experimental Lakes Area, Ontario, Canada - Jun2016-L304-6m | ecosystem: Environmental > Aquatic > Freshwater >...
GCCCCTGTACCATGGCCATACTTAACGGTAAAAGAAGTAACGCCATTACCTGTTGGAGTAATTTTTACGTTACCGCTATTATCAGTGCTAATGTCAAATATTTTAGCAACATTAGAACCAGCAGCTGTATTTACGAATGATAGATCACTATCAATTCCGTCTTTTTTAGAGCACCCGATAGACATTACTATCAGAAGCATTAAACTACTAAATATTTTTATTTTATTCATTGCTGTATTTTTAATTAATTATAACCTTGGTTTTGAACTAATTTAGTACCTTGTAATTCACTAAATGGAATTGGGAATACTTCGCTTTTTCCAGCTACAAATCCGCGGCTAGATAATTTAGCAGCAGCATCTCCCCATCTTACTAAATCAAAAAACCTATGTCCTTCACCTGCAAGCTCCAAACGACGTTCGCTCTTAATGGCAGCAAGTGAAACAGGAACAGAACCTAATCCTACTCTAGCTCTTACAGCATCTAATAAAGCCTGTGCTCTGGCACCTGTTGCACCCAAAGCTTCTGCTTCCATTAAATAAGTATCAGCCAAACGGATTACATAGGTGTCCTGTCTGTAATTTAAAACTGGAGTACCTGCACCTGTAGTTACATCAGATTGTCTTGGTAAAAATTTATTTAAGAAATATCCGGTATTTTGATATCCTTCAATATAATCAGCCTGACCTGCTGCTTTTAATGCTTTCAAATCGAAAACTGTAGAAGCAAAACGAGGGTCTGACTTAATAGCATCGTAGAAGTCTTGTGTAAATACGTTGAAGCTCCATCCTGAAGGTAAATCAGCAGCAGTTGAACCTGTTGGTCTTGTATAGTTTCTAGGTCCTACCATTACGTTTACAGAATTACCCTCATCACTAGAACTTCCCCACCATCCCCAATCAGAGTTGCCTGCATTTGTGTGACAAGCTTCGATAATTGATTCGCTATTGAATTTGTTACTAACTACCCATAAATCACTGAAATTAGCAAGCAATTTGTAGCCATAAGTGCTTGTACTACCTGGAGTACCATTTACATCGGCAAGTTGAGCTGCAGCCAAAGAATTCTTACCTTCAAAAAGGTATACTTTACCCAATAAAGCTTTAGCAGCACCCTTTGTAAGTCTACCGGATTCTGTTGACAATGGAACAGTCCCTGGTAATACATTAATAGCATCCAGTAAGTCGTTCTCAATTTGAGTGTAAACATCTGTAGGAGCTGCCTGTACTACATTATAGATATCAGTTGCTGCAACAGGTTTTGTTAGTAAAGGAATGTTTTTGAACATTCTTACCAGATTAAAATAATAATTAGCTCTTAAAGCTTTTGCCTCACCAGCAAATCTTGCTTTTAAAGTTGCGTCCATAGTTGCATTTGGTAGTTTATCTAACAACACATTTGCTTTGAATATACCTTGATAGTGATCACTCCAAAAGCTGGAAGGCATAATAGTTGCATTTAAGGCAAATTTTGAAAAGCCTTGAATACCCGCACCATCAGAAGAGCCACCACCACCAGCAAAATGATCGTCAGATCCTGCATTCATCATGGTAATCATATTTTCGAATCCTCCTGAGTTTTTACGTAGCACATCGTAAACTCCTACTAAAGCACTAAAGCACTGATCTTTATTCTGATAATAATTTGCAGTAAGGAACTGCCCTTTAGGTGTTATTTCAACAAAATCTTTTTTGCATGACAACAAAGACAGCATGATTGCAGAAGCAACTATAAAATAATTTAATTGTATTTTTTTCATTTCTATAATCTTTTGTAGTTACTAAAATTAAAATTGTAATTGAGCTCCAATTATGAATGAGCGAGCCTGAGGATAAATACCTTTATCAACGCCCATTACACCACCACCAATTTCAGGATCATATCCTGTATAGTTGGTTAGGGTTAACAAGTTTTCTGCAGTTACATACATACGGAATTTACTTGCCCCAATTTTATTCAGCAATTTATGATGGAAAGTATAACCAAACTGTACCACTTTTAATCTTAAGTAGTCGCCATCTTCTAAATAAAAATTAGACATATTAGTAAAGTTGCCGTTTTGGTCATCAGTAGTAAGTCTTGGAAAATCATTCGAAGTACCGGCACCAGTCCAACGACTCATTGCCTTAGTCTGGTAATTAGCTGTACCTATATCTAATCTGCGTAATCCCTGGAATATTTTATTTCCACCTGCACCTTGTGCAAAAACCATCAAGTCGAAACCTTTGTATTCAAAATTCATGGTGAACCCATATGTAAACTTAGGAATATTTGACCCTAAAAATACCTTATCTTTTGGATCAATAACTCCATCACCGTTTGCATCTACCCAACGAAAATCGCCTGGTTTTGCATTAGGTTGTATTAACCCACCAGCTGTATTTTTATAATTATTTACATCCGCAACTGTTTGAAATATACCGGCTGTTTGATATCCGTAGAAAGAATTGTAAGATTGCCCTACCTGTGTTCTGGTAACAGGTCCCATTGATTGAAACGCTGCATCACCATTAATAAAATCGGCATCTGTATTTACATAGGTAACTTCATTTTTTAAAGTGGCAAAATTTCCTGTAAAGGAGAAATTTAATTCACCAAACTTTTTATGATACCCAAGTTCAAATTCTAATCCGGTATTTTGCATATCGGCTATATTACCTACTGGTGAAGAAGATACCCCCACATATCCGGGAATTGGAATGTATCTTAATATTCCTGAAGTCTTTTTATTAAAATAGTCAAAAGTTAAACTGAAATTAGATAACAATTGTGCATCAAACCCAATGTTTGTTTGTGTAGTTTGTTCCCAATGCAAATCTGGATTATCCAATGTTTTTGGTGCATACCCTGTAGTAATAAGTCCCGAATTGCCCAGCGTATAATTAAAACCACCAATTACTGTTGATAAATATCCAAAATCAACAATATTATCATTACCTACTTTACCATAACCTCCTCTAACTTTCAGATACTTTACAAAATCATTTTTCTTCCAGAAATCTTCTTTAGATGCTACCCAACCTAATGAGAAAGAAGGGAAAATACCGAATTTATTATTAGCTCCAAATCTGGTAGATCCATCCCGACGATAAATACCCGTAAACATATATTTCTCTTTATAATCATAGTTTACACGAGCAAACAAGGATGAAACTTTATGAATAGTTAAATCATAAGTACTAGAATTACTATTTGCTGCAGTAGTAGGGAAGTTAAATGAAGCGTCCTCATAAGAAGATATAGGCAAATCAGAAATTGAAGCATACGTCCCTCCACCATTGTTATCTACATAAGCACCTTGTCCTAATAATACATTGAAATTATGGTCTTTAATTTTGTTGGAATACATTATAGTATTCTCAATATTCCAGTTTAATGTGGTGTTAGTACTTTTGCCAAAGCTATTTTTAGTGACATTGTTTGTTGCACTTAAATAAGCAACGGGTGTAAAGCCTTGACTTCCCCAATAAGCTAATTTACCACCAATAGTAGATTTTACTTTAATATGTTTATTGACTGCTATTTCTAAATATGCATTGCCAATAACATCATCAGACCAGTCAAAACTGCCTAATCTGGTTTGGATGTATGCTTTTGGATTAGTCATTTCCTGACCAACAATAGAAGAAATACCAAAAGGATTTCCATATCCATCTTTAATTGCATTTACCGGGTATTGTCCTGATGCAGCTACAACAGGATCTGTTACTACAACAGGAGTAATAGGATCTAAGTTTATAGCAGAACTTAAAGGTCCACCATATTCACTATTAGTATTTCCAAGTCCAACAGCTTTTTGATGAGAATACCCAATTGATTGACCGAATGTAAATACTTTAGAAATTTTGTGGGTAGAGTTTAATCTAATATTTGTTTTGGTATAGTTAGAAATTTCTGAAGCAACTATACCTTGTTGATCCTGACGACCAAAAGATAAATAGAAAGTAGACTTTTCAGTTCCACCACTTAAACTCAACTCATGAGAGTATCTGTTAGCGCTATTATTGAAAATTTGTTTTTGCCAGTCAGTACCTGTTCCAAGAGACCCCAGATTAGGGAAAAGTACGCTACCACCACCAGCAACTGATTTTTCATTCATTAAAGCAGCATATTGTGTAGCGTTTAACAAATTCAATTGTTTTTCAGGAGCAGATACTCCATAAAAACCATTGTAGCTTACACTTAATTTACCAGCTTTTCCTTTTTTTGTTGTAACCAGTATTACCCCAGTTGCAGCTCTTGTACCATAAATAGCAGCAGAAGTTGCATCTTTTAATACTTCAATTGATTCAATATCAGATTGATTAATAGCTCCAATAGCTCCTGCATCTAATACGGTACCATCAATAACCCATAAAGGATCATTTCCACCTCCAAAAGTAGTAATACCTCTTACTCTTATGGTTGATGCTGAACCAGGTTGTCCTGAGTTTGCCATAACAGTAACCCCAGAAACTCTACCTTGCAAGACTTGTTCGATACGACCGTTTGGAACTTTTTCGATGTCTTTTGCTTTTACGCTGGAGATTGCTCCGGTTAATACACTTTTCTTTTGTGTACCATAACCTACATTTACAACAACATCTTTTAAAGTAGATTCAGCATTTTCTTCCAAAGAAAACACTAACCTTTCTGCCCCTCTAACTGATTTTTGTTGGGAATTCATCCCTACATAAGAAACTACTAAAACACTTCCCTTGGTTAAATTTACCGAGAAGTTACCTGAAGAATCGGTAACTACTGCTGTTTTAGTGCCTAAAACTTTCACAGTAGCTCCTACTAAGGGCTCATTTGTTGTTTTGTTTAACACCTTTCCGGTGACAACATTACTTTGCGCAATCGTTTGCGAAAGGTGAGCCAAAAAAAATACCAGACATAGCAAGGTAATCTTTAATTTCATGTGCAAATCGTTTTTTGTTTGAAAAAATAAGTTTTGCAAAGATGAAACCTTAAATAATGTATTACAAACAATATACTACATCAAACCTACATCGAAAATCGTAACTAATTGATTATCAAGACAAACAAACTACATCAAACCTACATCAATTATACATCAATAAAAAAATACTACCTTTACTCTTTAACGATGCTTGCGAATGAAGAGATTAATAATATTGGTATTACTACCCCTTAGTTTGTTTGCCCAGAACACTATTGGCTTCCCGGATATTTTAAATTACTCCAAACATACTTATTTAGGAGGTTTACAAAACTGGGACATAAAACAAGACAAAAACGGAACTATTTACATTGCTAATAACGATGGCGTGTTAACTTTTGATGGTAAATACTGGAAATTATATCCATTACCAAACAAAATGATTGTAAGATCGATTGAAATAACTCCTAATGGTAGAATATACGTAGGAGGACAAGATGAACTAGGATATTTTACCCCTTCTGAAAACGGACAATTCATTTTTAAGTCAATTACGAATCTGATACCGGAGAAGCATCGTCATTTTGGTGACATCTGGGATATAATTGCCAACGGAGATAACGTGTTTTTTAGATCAACCAAAAAAATATTCAAACTATACAATGATAATTTTTCGGTATACACAACAGCATATGAATGGTCTTTTTTAGGAGTTTGTAATGGTAAAATGTTTGCTCATGAATACCAAAAAGGTCTTTTATGCTTTGAAAATAATGTATGGAAACCAATTTTTGAGAAAAATGTACTGCCTTTAAATAGCCCTATAACAGGAATTATAGCAATTTCAAAAGACAGCTCCTATATCACGACCCTTAAGTATGGTATATTTATAAAGAGTACTACAGGCATAACTAAATTATCTTCTGTTAACAATAGTATATTCGAAAATCAGCGTATATATTGTGCTACATTAGTTAGCAATGATCTGATAGCATTGGGCACCAGTAATTCGGGAGTAATAGTAATAGATAAGATAGGAGATATAATTCAGCATTTTTCTAAAGTAGAGGGTTTACAGAATAATAATGTACTCTGTATCTTTTTAGATCATCAAAAGAATTTATGGCTTGGCCTTGATAATGGTATTGATTTAATATCCTACAATAGCGCTATAAAGCAGATTAACCCCTTTTTCTTAGATGCTGCTGGATATGCGGCCCTGTTTCACAACAATACCTTGTATCTTGGTACTGCAAACAGTTTATACGCTGTACCTATTCAGAAAATGAAGGATTTTAGCTTTTGCAAAAGCAGTTTTAACTTCGTTAATAATACAAAAGGGCAAATCTGGGGATTATCGGAAGTAAATAATCAAGTATTACTTGGTCATCATGAGGGTGCTTTTGTAGTAAATGGTTATACTTCATCACCCATTTCGAATACACCCGGTTTCTGGAATTTTACTCCTAGTAGTAATTCCTTTCCAAGTCAGCAGATGATAGCAGGGAATTATAGTGGAATAAGTATATTTAACTATCAGAACAATCACTTTACTGAAGCTGGAAATATTCAAGGTTTCGATGAATCATCCCGGTTTGTAGCCATTGATGCTGATGACAACTTCTGGGTATCCCACCCTTATTTAGGGGTATATAAAATGGTTTCAAAAGGTGGGCTACAATTTGAAAAACATTTATATACATCCAAAAACAGATTACCTTCTACCCTCAATAATTATGTATATAAAATAAAAAACGAGGTAGTAATTGCCACTGAAAAGGGGGTGTATAAATATAATGCAGAGAAAGACAATTTTCAACCTTCGGAATATTATGACAAAATACTAGGTAAACAAAGTATCCGCTACCTTAAAGAAGATTCTGCTGGTAATATCTGGTTTATTCATGAAAAAAAATTAAGTGTAATAGATTATACTACTGGTAAACCAGTTATAATTCCGATACCAGAACTAAATGATAAACTTTTAAGTGGATTTTACTTTGTTTATCCCATTAATCAAAATAATATTATTCTGGGGGGTGAAAAAGGGTTTTATATTATTGATTATGAAAAATATAAACTAACCAGCAGTATTCCACATGTTCAAATAAGGAATGTAAAAATTATTGATAATCAGGATAGTGTTTTATTTGGAGGATACTTTAATGATATTAATGAAAAGCAAATTCAGGTTCTTGAACATATGCCTACCGTTAAATACGGATGGAAGGCATTACACTTTGAATTTTCTACAGCCTTATTTGGTTATCAACCAGGTTTAGAATACAGTTACCGATTAAAAGGATTTGATAATAACTGGTGTAACTGGACCAAACAAACCGAAAAGGAATACACCAATATACCCTCTGGCAATTACACGTTTGAAGTAAAAGCAAGAAACAATCTTAGTGGAGATTCGGAAATTGCCTCCTATTCTTTTAGAATATTACCACCTTGGTATTTAAACATCTGGGCTAAAATATTATATATATTCTTTATTATATTTATTGGATACAGGTTTTATAAACATCAACAGAAAAAGTTTAAATTACAGCATGAAATACATTTAAAGGAGCAACAAAAAATTATATATGTTCATGAACTTGAACTTAATAAAACGGAAAATGAAATAATATCGCTGAAGAATGAGAAGCTGGAGATAGAATTGGACTATAAAAACTCAGAATTAGCATCATCTGCAATGCATCTGGTAAAAAAGGGAGAATTAATATCTAAAGTGAAGAGTGAAATTAATAGAATTATGCGAGAGTATAACAACCCTCGTGCAGTAGAAGAATTAAGAAAATTAATTAAATCGCTTACAGAAGATGAAAATATAGATAAGGAATGGGTAGCATTCTCCAAGCACTATGATAAGGTTCACAATAACTTTTTAGTAGAGCTTAAACTAAAACATCCCACAATTACTCCTTCTGAACTTAAGCTGGCAGCATATCTTAATATGAATCTTTCGACTAAAGAAATTGCTCAGTTGATGAACATTTCTGTAAGAGGTGTAGAAATCAGCCGATATAGACTTCGAAAAAGGTTAGGTATTTCAACTGAAGTAACTCTATTTGATTATTTGATTACTATTGGGAAAAAGGATTAATTATTTGGGTTTTATTTTTTTATAAGATATTTTACAAAAGGTTGAAATACACTTTACTGTCGACTAAACCCGTAGAAGTATCTAAATCCTATTTACACAATCTTTTATATACTTCATACACTCTATTTATTCAAAGAAGGATAGTATTACAGCCAAAATAAAGTTCATTTTGCCAACGAAAAATAATATTATTGTTGGATTAAAATTCATTATATAAACAAGAGATAATATTATGCCTCAAATAGGGTTCATTGTGTGAACAAGGGATACTCGATAGGTTCTACTGATTATTTGGCTATTCTGATTAAACAAAAATTGGATTCTTAAGATGAGAAACCCCAGGTCTCTTATCTTAAGAAATACTATAGTAGAAATTATACAGTACAGATTGTAGATAAATGCGTATTAACTTGCTTTTTTCCTCGCTTCTAATTCCATTTTTATTTCTCTGGCTTTTTCTTCAGTAAGGTCGTAATTTCTCATTACCCACATAGCTATTAAAGTACCTAAAATTGGAATTCCTGAGAAGAAGAGTCTTAGTCCTGTAACTGCACCTGCTGTTTGTAACGGTAAATCCGGATTAAATCCAACTAAAGACATTATCACTCCAGTAAGTAAACCAGCTATTGCAAAACCAAATTTTACCATCCACCAATAAATAGCGCCAAAGATTCCCTCTCTTCTTTTGTTGGAACTTAATTCATCCATATCACAAACATCTGCAGTCATAGACATCATTAATGTAAACAAGCTACCTATACCAAATGAAAAGAAAGGAAGGGCAAACAAAAACATATATGGTTTGCCGGGAATGAATAAAAACCAAAACAATATATAACCAAAAATAGATATTCCCTGAGAAGCTAAGAAAGCGTTCTTTTTACCCATTTTTTTAGACAAAGCAGCCACAATTGGAATTACCACAAAAGTGGTGGACAGTGCTCCTACACAACCAAAAAGTGTTGGCCATATACCAGCAGCACCCGTATTACCATTGAAAAGGTAATATACAACAATAAAGAAAGTAAAGCCTGCTACCGTATTAAAGGCATTAAATATTAAAAATGTAGCTACACATAGTTTAGTAAATGGTTTATTGCTAAATGCCTCTTTGAAACTTTTAAATATCTCTTTTAAACTACCTCCTATTGTTCTAAAAGTTAATGGAGAGAAGGTGGTTTCATCTTTAGTAGATTTACTCTTTATAAAAATAGCTGGCATCATTGCCAAAATCATGCACAAGATTCCTACCCAGACAGCCAATGTTCTGGTGGCAGTATCTGCATTAGGAAACCATTTAGGATCGTACATAATTACCCAGAACCATGGAGCAATTACCCATGCCCATTGTCCTATCCATTGAGATATTGCCATTATGCTGGTACGTTCATGAAAGTCGTCGCTCATTTCATAGCCCATTGCTACATAAGGAACACTAAAAATTGACAGACCCAGATAAAAAATAAATGACCATAAAAGGAAGTAAATAAAATTGTATTGAACCCCACTTTCTCTGTATAGTTGCCACATGGCTACAAAAGAAAGCCCCATAATAATTGCTCCTATAAAAACATAATGTCTGCGCCTACCCCATTTAGATCTTGTATTGTCGGAAATGAACCCCATTATAGGATCTATAAATGCGTCGAAAATTCTTGGCAGAAAGAATAATATCCCCCACATCCAAGCCGGAAATTTTAAATCCTGGACCAATACTACCATAAAAATACCCAAGGCAGCTGGAAACATCTGGTTGGCAAGCATGCCTAAACCAAATGCGATTTTTTGACCCATTGGTACCACTTTTGCTGGGTTTGAATTTTCGTTTGACATCTAATATTTGAATTTATATTGTTTAGTTGTTATAATACTTATTATTAATTATTTCTTTAAAATACTATTGGGTGTTTTAATTTCCATCCATAATGCTTTTTCATTACCGTTGAATGTTTTGGTAATTTGTTTACCATTACGGGTAAGTCCTTTAAAAACACCATTATCTACTGCATCCCATAGCAAATATTTTGCCTGAGACTGCAAATCTATTAAACCAAAATGATTTTCTGACCCCAAAGGATTGTTACTATTTTTCCAGTTTTCATCGAAGGCTTCGAAAAAGAAACAAGTAATTCCCTGAGCATTTGTCCAGTCTCTTATAAGTTGATAATACTTAGCAGATTTGTACTCGTCAGTTGCTTTAGATCCTTGGTTTCCATATTGTTCGTTAGAGAATGTTGCCCATCCAGTTTCCCCTATATGTACCGGTTTATTTACGCCTATTGATTTCATATAACTCACAACAGACTGATACTGCATAATTGCATAATCAACGGCTCTTTTCATTGCCGAATCTATCTTTTCTTTCTCCGTTAATTGTTGCTCGTTTTCTTTAATTCCCCAGAAAGCTGGATTATAATGTGTATCGTGCATAGGATAAGTATGCATAGAAATGTAATCAACTGCATTTATCAATTTATGGAGGTCTTCGGTATGGTATTCCTTACCGCCACCACCCCAGGAAGCAAAATTGTCTGATGAAGTGATCCAGATATCTTTAGATAGTTTATGTTGCTTTTTTAAATCCTGCAAATACACTACCCACTTTAAAATAATGGAAGGATCTACATAATAAGACCAGGCCCATTTTACCATTGCCTCATTACCTACTGAGATAATTTTTACAATATCTGGAAATTCGTTTGCCAGTCTTACTGTTTCGGTAATTTCGGTTGAATTGCGATCACTATCTTCATTGCGTATAGGTGTTTTATCTGTCCAGGCATTTTTACAATCTATCCATGCACCAAGCATTACATACATTTCAAAATTGGGATCTTCCTTTTTTAATTCTGATATAGCTTGTAATAAATTAGCTGCTTCTTTATGATGAACATTGTACGTTCTGACAAACTTAATATTCATTGCTGCCAGAATCTTCAAATCTTCTTTTATTTCAGCAACGGTGGGTTCTACATCTCTTGTTGCAGTTCTATATCCTCCATAACAAATGCCTTGATAATGAACATTACCCAATAGTTTTTGGGCAGTCATTTTATTTGCATTTACTCCCGACTTTTTAAGCGGACTACATGCAACAAAAAAGCAAACAATTATGAAAAGAATCTTATTCATTATCTTAACTTATCCTCCGTTATATAAACTTTTACCTCTTTAACCTCATTTGTTCTATGAAATATTTTACTACTAACTTCCTTACTTAAAGATGAAGAATTCAATTGTTCTATATTACCATTTGAATAGAACACTTCCACTTTATTAGCTTCTGAAATAGTATAAACAACCGGCACCTGACATACTGTAAATGCCAGACTGTTCTTTTTAAGATTTATAATATTTGACGTACCATTCAGCAACACAAAATGAGCCTGAGTATCAGACTTTAAAAACTCAGATTTATGCAACAGATAAGGTTTAAAAACTAATTCGCCCGATTGAGTTTGCACTCCGAGCTCTGCCATTCTTGTTAAGATATCTTCTTTCACCTGACCTGTCATTCCTGGTTGCTGAGCACCTTTACCTTTTGGCGTATGCGAATACGGATCGGTAGGGAAAGCACCATAAACGGTTGGTGGTTTGTGTACTCCTATCCCTTCATTTATATTATAAAAATGTTCAGCTAATGCATCCTGAATCTCTTGGCTGCTTTGCTGATGAATAGCCATATTACAAGTTTCCTGCACTGCTAACAATAGTTTTGAAACCATGTGCCAGTATATAGAGCCTAAGCCCTCATAACCAAAAAATGTTCCTGATCTTCCTGTGAACTCTTTGTGGCAAAATACTTCTTCGAATATCTGTAGGATCAATGTTTTTTCCTTCTCCACCAGTGTACTATACTGTTGATCTAATTGTATTAATGCTTTTTCTACATCACTGGCATTTCTAAAATTGCCATTAAAATGTACATCACCCAATATATCCTTTTCAACAATAGTATTATTGCCGTCTTCTATCAATTGTTTCAGCAACAAAGAGCTTTCTGCAGATGCTTCTGGAATAGTATTCTTCTGTAAGAATTTAGCGAGATTCTTGTCTGGATATAGTATATAACTATTTTGATCCTGTCGGTACAGAGCACTATCCTTAAGCGCATTCAACAATTTCAAACTCTCTTCTGCAGATAAAAAACCAGCGCTTAAAACAGCTACCTGTCCTTCGAGCATCTCACTTAAATGTGCAACCTGAATAGATGTATCATCATATGAAATTAAATTGTAAGTATGGTATAAATCATCCTTTCTTTTATTAGCAGTAATGGAATGTTCCAGAAATGCATTTGCCAATGATATGCAATTTAAGAGTTGATCTTTAGTAACAGTTTTCTTAACTCCACTAAAGCCATCAGTATAAATTTTATTTCTATAGTTGCTGCCTGCTATACCTAAAGCATCTGTTATTTTTTTCCTATCGTTGTCATTTATTTTACCGGACAGTGTGTTTTTATATTTATCAAATGTGGCTGAAATAGTTTCAAAAAAAGTATACAGGTCTTCAGAAAATGTAATCTCTGTTGTAGTTGTACTTTCGAAAACTGGTTGAAAGAATTTCAGAAATCTTCTAAGATAACAAAGGGTAACCATTGATAGCCCATTACCTACTAATGCATTGTTTGCATCGTTCCACTCAGGTCTTTGTGTATTCATCCATATACCACCTTCTGGCACTAAATTGGACAGCTTGGAAAGAACTGTTGCAAATACTTTTTCACAAAAACTTACATGATAAATTTCTCCATTGCTGTTAGTAATTAAAGCACCATCAGCCCCCAATTCTTTTATGTTATTCCTTATTGCATGATCACTTTTATGATCAAAATCAATAGTATCTTTTGGATTATGTAAAATGTCTGCGTACGACTTTATTTTATAAGGAACATTAGCATATACAAAGTCTGTTTTACCTAAAATATTTCCGATATGTCCAGGACGATGTTTTTCTAAAAATTCAAAAAACTTAAGCAGATAAATTATCTGATGATCGCCCCAATATCCTATGTAAGACCAAGGGTTATCTGGCTCAATTGTTTCCCAGTCAAATCCACCTTTTGTAACTCTGTAAGGATTGTATCCATCAAACGTAGAAGCGTTTAAAAATTTGGAAATCATTCCCTCCATAAATTCAGGATAGGAATGCGCTAATGCTTCCCAGTTCTGAAAAATATCTCTCCAGTTTCCTTGATAATCTAATATTTTAGATCCATCAATTTCACTTTTAGTATTGATAGAAAATTTGTTCCAGGGTCTACTTGGATCGCCATGTCTGCGACTGAATTTCAGTGGCAAATATTCTATAGCTAAACGATGGAAATTAGTATTGTTTAATTTATCTGACAGTTCCAATAAAGACTCTACAGAGAAAATTAAAGGTAACTGTTCAACAGAAAATTTAACTGTTTCGAAAACCTGTTTATTAGCCTTTCGAAGATAATTAATAAAATCCCATTGTTCTATCTGGTAATTGTTATCAAAAATACCCCCTCTCATAATATTGAACATCACATTATTGAAGTGGCGAGTATCTTTTAAGTGATCGGCAGTATAGTGTAAACCATCTGCTGCAGCAACTAGATTTATTAAGTTTTCAGTTCCTGACTGAACATCTTCTGTAACCTTTTGTAATAAACCAGTATCATGCTTAATACTTTCTGACAATCGAACTATTGCTGCATGGTTTTGATTTACGTTGGCAACAATCATCCATTCCTTATTTTCTTTGGCATTAAGTGTTATATCGTTCACCACAAAATAGGCGCCTGATTTCCCCTTGATATCTTCTTCCTGCTGCACTATTCCATTTAGTCTAAAATTTTTAAGTTGCAAAGAAGAAAGTAAGTAGGTAGGCTTATCAAAACCAAGAGACCATGCAACATTTGCTTTTAAGGCTTCACTTGGCTCTGCTTTATCTACAATAATTGCACTAAGTGCTATTATTGCCAATCCTGTTTCAGGAATTAATTCGGTACGTTTATAAGCATCAGCAAGGTTACTGTAATTGTTTTGTAAATCACTTCCAACACCATAAGGAAGTATGTTTTGTAACCCATCCAACAGTTTTACATTTACCTCGGATTGCAATAAGTTACTCAACTTACTGATTCTTACGAATCCATAAATATTGCTGGAGTTCCACTGATACTGAAATGCGAGCCCTAAGTCCTCGTTGATCTCTTCGAATATAATTTTATTGCCGAATTTACTTTTGTATAAGTTGCGGGTATAATTGAATTTACCAATGCCACGTTCTGAGAAGGGTTCCCATAAATAAGACTGATTATTTTTATTAACCCAGAAAATGGTTTTACTTCCAGTATTCTCAACATTACTGGTTATTTTATCATCTGTATAATAAGGAAACAAACCATAATCTGCATCCTTTCTTCCTGCAGTTAAACCACCATTACTGGAAATGAACATCCAATGATTTGAATCGCTGACAATGCTCATAAAAAAGGGAGGCATTTCATTAACATTGGATATCTTAAAAAAAGTTTCTCCTCCTATTTCAATTGAATCAAGACTAATTTCTTCGTTTATCATTATTAGTTATTTTAATTCAGCTTTTATTAATTTTTATTACAGTAACAATGTTTATTTTTTACAACACTTAATACATTCAGACTAATTATGAAC
>Ga0194037_1001868_pt1 | contig 14643 bp, 13 predicted proteins | sample JunL306m_MetaG_FD_148653 | JGI IMG/M metagenome (GOLD analysis project Ga0194037, IMG submission 148653) | Anoxic zone freshwater microbial communities from boreal shield lake in IISD Experimental Lakes Area, Ontario, Canada - Jun2016-L304-6m | ecosystem: Environmental > Aquatic > Freshwater >...
GCCTAAATCCGTGTATTCCGTGTATCCATCAACTCCTCATAAAATCATCATCTTAGGACCGGCCCACCCTTTAAGGGGAGGTGGTATCACTACATTTAATGAGCGTTTGGCTAAGGAATTCATGCAACAGGGATTTGCCACCAGCATCTACTCATTCTCGTTACAATACCCTGGTTTTTTATTCCCCGGTAAAACACAATGGTCGGAGGAACCTGCACCTGCCGGACTCGATATTCATTCCTGCATCAACTCCATCAATCCTTTGAACTGGATCAGTGTGGGAAAAGAAATTAAAAAGCTTAAGCCCGATATCGTGGTGGTTCGGTATTGGTTACCCTTTATGGGCCCCTGCCTGGGCACCATCCTGCGCATCATCAAAAAAAATAAACATACCCGCATCATTTGCATTGCCGACAATATGATCCCGCATGAGAAAAGATTCGGCGATAAAGTATTCACTAATTATTTCATCAAACCGGTAGATGCCTTTATCACCATGAGTGAAAAAGTGATGAGCGACCTGAGGTCATTCACCAGCACTACACCTGCCCAGTTGGTACCCCACCCGCTCTACGATAATTTTGGCGAAAAAGTTTCAAAACAAGCGGCCAGAGAAAAATTGGGTATTGATCCCAATAAAAAAATATTATTATTCTTTGGATTCATCCGCAAATACAAAGGGCTTGATATGTTGCTGGAGGCCATGAAACTGGTAAAAGAAAAAACAAAGCAACTGCCCGCTGAAGAATCATTGGATGCCACTCATTGTCAGCTGATGGTGGCCGGTGAGTTTTATGACGAACGAAAAATCTATGAACAACAGATAGATGAATTGGGGATCCGTGACCAGCTGATCTTGCATACCGATTTTATCAATGATTCAGATGTAAAATATTATTTGTCGGCCGCAGATGTGCTGGTACAACCCTACCGCAACGCCACGCAAAGTGGTGTTACTCCCCTGGCCTACCATTTTGAGATACCCATGATCGTTACCAATGTAGGCGGGTTACCTTCCCTTGTACCCCATGATCGGGTTGGCTTGGTAGCTGAACCCAATGCAAAATCTCTTTCAGAACAGATCATCCTCTATTTTCAGAAGGGGTCTTCCTATTTTATTCCCCATCTTCTGGAAGAAAAGAAAAAATTCAGCTGGGCGAAACTTACAGAAAGCATCGTTCAATTGGCGCAATCGAGTTAAATTGCAATATCAAAACCCATGCATGATCTATAGAAGTAAAGCACCCCTCCGTATCGGCCTGGCCGGTGGAGGTACCGATGTTAGTCCGTATAGCGACCAGTTTGGCGGGGCCATTCTCAATGCCACCATCTCATTGGCTGCCTATGCCAGTATTGAACCTCATGCCGATAATAAGATCTTCATTCAGGCCCTTGACAGACATGAAAAACAGGAATTTGACCTGCAAACCGAATTGCCAATCGATGGAACCCTCGACCTGCTGAAAGGTGTATACAACCGGATAAGGAAAGATTACCCCTGGCCAATACAGGGTTTTACGTTAAGCACTTATGTAGATGCTCCGGCCGGATCCGGATTAGGTACCTCTTCAACTTTGGTTGTGGCCATCCTGGGTGCCTTTGTTGAAATGCTGAAACTTCCGCTGCGCGACTACGAACTGGCCCATTATGCCTATGATATAGAAAGAAAGGATCTGCAACTGGCAGGAGGTAAACAAGATCAATATGCAGCCACCTTTGGGGGCGTAAATTTTATGGAATTTTATCAGGATGAAAAGGTAATAGTGAACCCCTTACGGATAAAACCTGAATTTTTACATGAATTAGAAAATAACCTGGTATTATACTTTACGGCCACCTCTCGCGAAAGTGCTTCCATCATTAAAGAGCAGGTGAAAAATGTGCAGAACAAGAATGAAAAAAGCATTGAAGCCATGCACCAGCTAAAGGCCCAGGCCAGCATGATGAAAGAAGCCTTACTCAAGGGAAAACTCAATGAACTGGGCTCCATCCTCGATTTTGGGTTCGAACAAAAAAGGCAGATGGCCGCCAATATCAGCAATAGCAGTATTGAAAATATTTATGATGCAGCAAAACAGGCCGGTGCCATGGGTGGAAAGATCAGCGGTGCAGGTGGCGGTGGTTTTATGATATTTTACTGCCCCGATAATACGCGATACAAAGTGATCGAAACCCTAAAAACATTTGGCGGTGAAGTAAGGCAATATAATTTTGTGGACTACGGATTAACAACCTGGTCGATCTGATAACCAGCTAAACATTTAATTATCACTCATGGAAAAAATAAAACAGATTGTTCAGGCATCCATCGATGTAAAACAAGCGGTACTGAAAAACGAAGCACTGCTCAAGACTGTAAACAACTGTGTAAACCTGATCGTAACGGCTTTTAAAAGCGGCAACAAGGTCTTGTTTTGCGGAAACGGTGGAAGTGCTGCAGATGCCCAACACCTGGCCGCTGAATTCAGTGGAAGATTTTATACCGACAGAGACGCCCTGCCTGCAGAAGCCCTGCATTGCAATAGCTCATACCTTACCGCAGTGGCCAACGACTATAGTTTCGACGTGATCTATTCCAGAATGATAAAAGGAATTGGGAACAAGGGTGATGTACTTATTGGACTAAGCACTTCGGGCAACAGCAAGAATATCATCAATGCTTTTGAAGTGGCCAAAGAAAAAGGAATGCATACCATTGCCTTTACAGGCGATACAGGCGGAAAACTAAAAGCATTATCCGATCACCTGATCAATGTGCCTTCTTCTGATACGCCCCGCATTCAGGAAAGTCATATCATGCTGGGCCATATTATTTGTCAACTGGTAGAAGCCCAATATTTCGGAGCATGATCAAAGAAGCCATCATACTGGCTGGGGGTTTAGGAACCAGACTGCGTTCAGTAGTAACCGATATGCCCAAATGCATGGCACCGGTGGCTGGTAAACCATTCCTCTATTATGTGATCACGCATTTACAAAAACAAGGAGTAGATAAATTTATTTTTTCACTGGGCTATAAACATGAAATGGTTACTGCCTGGCTGAACCAACAATATCCCCTACTCTATGAACAAACGATTGTAGAAGAAGAACCCATGGGAACCGGTGGTGCCATCAAACTGGCTTGTGATCTGGCTTTTGATGAAAATGTATTGGTGCTGAACGGCGATACGCTCTTTGCCGGCAACTTAAAAAAATTATCTGAGTTTCACCTGCAACATCATGCCGACTGTACCCTTGCCCTGAAACCCATGACCAATTTTTCAAGATATGGTGCAGTTACTATAGATCAGCATCAAGCCATCACGGCATTCCATGAAAAAAAACATGTCGATCAGGGACTCATTAATGCAGGCGTGTATGCGCTAAATGCCGCTCGTTTTTTGCAGGAACCTCTTCCCGAAAAATTTTCCTTTGAGAAAGATTATCTTGAAAAAAATATTGGGAAAAGAAAATTATTCGGATTAGCGCAAGACAGTTATTTCATTGATATAGGGATCCCGGAAGATTATGCAAAAGCACAGGAGGAATTGAAAGATGGATCTCATTTACACTAATTGATTTTAAACATGATCGACTTTTCAAGCATTGACAACACATGGACCTTATTCCTTGACCGGGATGGGGTGATCAATCATGAAAAGCATCAGGATTATATCCATACCTGGGATGAGTTCAACTTTTATACATCCGTTCCGGAAGCCATTGCCCTTTTATCAAAGATATTCGGCACCATCGTTGTAGTTACCAACCAGAAAGGAATCGGCAAGGGCGTCACTAAACTGGAAGACCTGCAGCATATTCATGATCAAATGTGCAAACAAATTGAACAAGCCGGTGGCAAGATCAATGCAGTTTATTTTTGTCCCGACCTTGATGAAAACAGTCCCTGCCGCAAACCCAATCCGGGAATGGGATTACAGGCGGTAAAGGACTTCCCTGATATCCGGCTGAACAAAGCCATTATGATCGGGAATACCCTCAGTGATATGGGATTTGGTAGGAACCTGGGTGTACAAACCATTTTTTTACCTACTACCCGACCTGAAGTTGATACCACAGATGGCCGTATTGATGCTGTGTATGATTCTTTATGGGATTGCGCCAAGGCTATTCAGCAAGCCATCGGTAAATGATAATGGAGTCCTAAACTTTTCGTTAATTTTTTTGCCAAACCTATTTTTTCATCCTCTTTTGTTAAGGGATTGATTAAATTTAATGCATGAAGAAATTATCAGCCCTGATGGCCCTCCTCTTGTTCTGTATATTCAGCATGGCCCAGCATATCTTGCCTACTGATAAAAAAACACTGCAGAGTAAGGAAGATTCCATGAAAACCTTTGCCTATAAGATCATTGAGGGGATCAATCCATCTGACCGATTTTTTGCCGACAGCAGTTTTACCAAGATCCTGATGCGTGCCCTAAAGACAAGAAATTCTTTTTATTATAGTTTCGATTCTCTGCCTACTATTTCCATGCAATACGCGCCCGACAGCAGTTTTAAGATCATCACCTGGCAGTTGATGCTGAACGAGAACCTGGTTCGCCACCATGGCGTGATCCAGATGCGTACAGCCGATGGCAGTTTAAAAAGATTCCCGCTGATCGACAAAACAGTGATCACCAATAATATCCTGGATACGATCAGCAATAACCTTGGGTGGATGGGTGCCATTTATTATAAGATCATTCAGAAAAAGTACCTGGGAAAGAATTATTATACTTTGCTGGGCTTTGATGCCAATAATATTCGCAGCGATAGAAAGTTGATCGAAGTACTGACCTTCAATAATGACGAACCCATTTTTGGTGGCCCCTATTTCAGTCGGGTAGAAAATGTGTTATCCCCAAAAACGACTACACACAGTCGTTATATCATGGAATATAAAAAAGATGCTGGTCCGAGGTTATCATATGATCCCGACCAGGATATGATCATATTGGAACACCTGATCTCTGAATCTGGCGAAACTAATAAAAAATGGACCTATATTGGAGATGGAGATTATGAGGGATTTAAATGGCTGAACGGGCAATGGGTGCATGTTGATAAGGTATACAACCTTGTAACCCCTACAGATAAGCTACCCATGCCAAAACCATTGCGCGATAATGAAGGAAATATCAATGAGAAAATGCTGAAAGGCAATGAAGAACTTCCTGTCAATGATCCCAAGCCAGTAAAAAAGAAGGATCAGTATTAACCCCGAACCAGATAAGTTCCCAGATCTACCTGCTCTCCGGTGCCCATACGGAATTGCTCTATTTTTTCAATATCGAGGTCGTTCATCAACTCGCTCTTGAATATTTTTTCTCCGTCTTTATATAATTCAAAAAAGATATCGGGGTATTGCTCCATTTTATTCCATTCGCCGAAAGAGGCATGAGAAAAACGGATCCGGGCAACACCATTGGCATCCAATCCGGATTCTCCCAAATGATCAGTTCCAATAATATCCTTATCAAAAAGTTTAACTGAATATGCCGGGCCGCTTAATGGACTTTCACTTCCTTTATTGATAAAACGAATGAATACCTCAATGGTCATGTCGGGGTTAAGAGAAAAATTGCTCATGGAATAATTATTTTGACTATAAAATTAATGAATAAAAATAGTATCCCGTTTCCTTTCATGCTTATTTATACAGATCAGATCGTATCCATTTCCATTGATGAAAAAGGTATCGGAACGTATTGACCACAATGCCCCATCCATACAGGCAACTCCTTCTGAAATTAATAGAGGACGCTTCCGGAAAATACCTGGCCTGACAGGATATTTCTCCAATGGCATATTGCTTATTCATCAATTGAAGCAACACCTGATTATCAAATACAAAATCATCTGAATTTGACATGAAATTGATGTTTCGTAATACCGCTGCATCATAAGCCCTATATCCGGTATGGTATTCAGAAAGTTTCTGGTTCAACATTAGGTTCTGGAACAGGGTGAGACAACGGTTAAAGAAAAACTTGTACACCGGCATACCGTTCGCTACTGCTCCCCTACCCAATATCCTGCTTCCTATCACTACCGGATAAACGCCTGTGGCAATAAGGTCTGCCATAGAACCAATCAACCTGGGGTCGTATTGATAATCGGGGTGCAACATCACCACAATATCGGCTCCATGCAATAAGGCTTGGGTGTAGCAGGTCTTCTGGTTGGCACCATACCCTTTATTCTCATCATGACTGATAATATGTGTTACTTGAATATCCCGGGCAACCTTCACGGTTTGGTCTGTACTGTCATCATCTACCAGGATCACTTCATCTACAATATCCATCGGGATGGCAGCATAGGTCTGCGCCAAAGTTTTTGCGGCATTATACGCAGGCATCACCACTACTATTTTTTTCCCTTTGATCATCTTTATGGTTTCAGGTCTTTTTCCTGTACATCAAATAAAAGAAAACTATGGAATAATTCACCGGTAGGTTCCAGTTTTCTTAACCATCGATATTTGCCCGTATTCCAGATATCTTCATATGCATCAACCGTGATAACAAATTTACCAACTTGAGGCAATTCAGGTGCCATGGAAATTTCGGGATGATTAATCATGTAATGGTTCAGCATATACCAAGACTGGCCGATATTAATATTTGAAGCTCCCACATAATAGCAGGCCGTTTTCTTAACCCGAATAAATTCATTTGTATAGGCATACCCGTTAGGAAAATATAAAGCAACACTGATGAGCAAGTAGATACATGACAAACCCATTATAAATTTTTGTACCCCGGTTTGAATAGCAGGAATAATGGTCCCTGAAACGATAAATAATAACGGATAAACGAAAATGATATGCCTGATACCACATTGGGTTTTATAAAAGAAACTCATCAGCACCAGAAAATAAATTATGGGAATGAACAAGAACCATTCGTTAGAAAAGAAACCCGACCTGCTTCTCTGTTTGATCAGCAATCCAATGGAAACAGCAAACAGCAATAGGTAAGTAATGGGCGTTTTAAAGAAAAGGCTAACCCAATAGTAATACCAAAAACCCCCTCCGGTAGCACTATGCCCGAGGATGGTAACATTGCCAAAGGAACTTTGCACAAAGCCACCCCCCAGCTGATCATAGAATTTTGCCTGGTCGAGCCCCGTGATAAAGGCTGATGATAAAGGCACTGGAAATTTGACAGGAAATACTGCTTGTACCCCTTGGAATAAGTTACTCATGAAATGAAAACTTCCTAATGGCTGATTCATTCCATAAAAAATAAAGCCGGCATTGATGATCAGCCAACTGCTCAACAGCAGGATGAACCCATTGATGAACATCTTTTTCAAGCTGATGGCCTTGCCAGTGGCCAATGCATGAACCAGTAGGCAAATTGGGATCAGCAGGTATAAATGGAATAATGACTGCTTTGCTAATTGACTCAGGGCGATCAGAATGGATAAGATGATAAAATCCTTACGGGAACCACTATTCGTATATCGCCAGGCCGTATAACAACTGGCCAGTAAAAAGAAAACAGCATAGGAATCGGTGCTGACCAAAATAGCATTTGAAAAATTATTGGGGCAACAGGCAAAGAGGAAGGCGGAAAATAATCCTGCGTGTATCCCATACAGTTGTCGGCTCCAGGTAAATACCAACAATATTGTCAATACAGAGAAAAACAGGGTAATATACCTGCCACGGATGATATCCCGCTCACCATTGTCCGATTTATGAAGGGAAGGGTTGATCAATTGCTCAACTGCACGGGGCAAAGCATTTATAACAGAAATGGGCATCTTGCTGTTGTCTTTTTCAGGATCGATCCGTTCGGGATTTCCTTTCAGCATACGAATACCATAACTCAGGTGTGATCCTTCATCAGCAGTAATAGAAAGAGTGGGTATGGCAATGATACCGTTGACCAGGTAAACCAGGATAATAAAGGCAAGAAAAAGATGGGATCTATTCATCAAAAAATAAAAAGCATACCTGATGATTAATCATTCAGCTTCAGTACCGCCAAAAATGCTTCCTGAGGTACTTCTACATTGCCGATCTGCTTCATGCGCTTCTTTCCTTCTTTTTGTTTCTCGAGCAGTTTTCGTTTACGGCTGATATCACCCCCATAACATTTGGCGGTAACATCTTTACGCATGGCACTGATATTTTCACGGGCCACTACTTTGGCGCCGATGGCAGCCTGAATAGCGATCTGGAATTGTTGCTTGGGTAATAGTTCTTTTAATTTTTCGCAAAGCTTGCGGCCAAATTCATGTGCCCGGCCACGATGGATCAGGGCACTCAACGCATCCACTTTTTCACCATTGAGCAGGATATCCATTTTCACAATATCAGATTCCCGGTATTCGATCGGATGATAATCGAAGGAGGCATAACCGCGGGTCATACTTTTCAGCTTATCATAAAAATCGAACACGATCTCGGTAAGCGGCATATCAAAAGTTAACTCAACGCGAGTGGGCGTTAAATATCCCTGGTTGATAAGAATACCGCGCTTATTGATACAGAGGGTCATGATATTACCGATATACTCCGGCTTACTGATCATCTGAGCACGGATATAAGGCTCATCAATATGGTCGATCCTTGTTGGATCAGGCATTTCTGTAGGATTATTCACCGTAATGATTTCCCCCTTACTGGTAGTAGCAATAAAGCTCACGTTGGGTACGGTGGTGATCACAGTCTGGTTGAATTCTCTTTCCAATCTTTCCTGAATGATCTCCATATGCAACATGCCTAAGAATCCGCATCGGAAACCAAATCCAAGGGCCTGTGAAGTTTCCAGTTCAAAAGTAAGTGAGGCATCATTGAGCTGTAATTTATCCATACAATCCCTCAATTCCTCAAATTCATCCGTTTCCACAGGGAATATCCCGGCAAATACCATTGGCTTCACATCCTCAAAACCCTTAATGGATTCTTTGCATGGATTCACCATAGTGGTAATGGTATCTCCTACTTTTACTTCTTTTGCATTTTTGATTCCGGTGATGATATAACCAACATCTCCCGCCCTCATTTCACTCTTGGCTTCCATGCCGAGTTTCAGTATCCCTACTTCATCGGCTCCATATTCAAGTCCGGTGTTACTGAATTTGATCTTATCATTCTTCTTTAATGTTCCATTGAATACTCTGTAATACACGATGATACCACGGAAACTATTATATACACTGTCGAATATCAGGGCCTGCAGTGGAGCATTGATATCACCCTTGGGTGCCGGAATGCGTTCAATGATAGCCGTTAGGATCTCTTCAATACCGATGCCGCTTTTACCGCTGGCAAGCAAGATATCTTCTGCTTTACAGCCGATCAGTTCTACGATCTGGTCGGTAACCTCAGGGATCATGGCACCTTCCATATCGATCTTATTGATCACAGGAATGATCTCAAGATTATTATCAATGGCCAAGTAAAGATTGCTGATGGTTTGCGCCTGAATGCCCTGAGAGGCATCTACCAGCAATAATGCGCCTTCACAGGCAGCCAGGGCACGACTTACCTCATAACTAAAATCAACATGACCAGGGGTATCGATCAGGTTCAACACATATTCCACGCCCTTCCAATTGTAATTGATCTGGATCGCATGGCTTTTAATCGTAATGCCTTTTTCCCGCTCCAGGTCCATATCATCCAACACCTGTGCCTGCATATCACGTTCACCGATGGTATGTGTAAATTCAAGTAAACGATCGGCCAAGGTGCTTTTACCATGGTCGATATGAGCAATGATGCAAAAATTTCTGATATTCTTCATGTACGTTCTGTCCCCTTTTAAAGTGCTGCAAAAGTAGTTGATTTTGGGGTATTTTACTTGGTTTTGTATGGGAGCATAACCAAGGCAGATTGAATCATCAGGTATGTATTCAAACAAAAGAATAGTCAGGGGTATAAACAGATTGGTCTGATTCTTGAACCATTAATTTTCAGAATCGATCCTTCTCCCTTAAATTGCAAATAAAAAGCAAGTGTATGAAACTATTGACCGCCTCTTTCTCTATTCTTTTCTTTTTTCTATTAATGCCAGTTAGCTCCATGGCACAAACCGATTTCTGTACTCAATTCAATGCCGTTAAACAAACGATGGAAGGCGGCTTCAGTAAAACAAAAGGAGCCAAAATAACAGAATCTACCAAGGATTATGGCACCATGCTCCTTACGACCAAGAAATGGGCAAATGCCATTCGCTTCCCGGATGCAATAACAGCAGATCTTACTGAAATATTGCGAGTAGCCCCTGATCCAAAAAACGCGGGACATAATATTTATATCAGTTTTAATCTTGCGCATGAAAGTACAAGGGCTATTGCTGAAGCAGCTTTCAATAAAATGAAAGAAAAGATCAAGCCCTGTGCACCTGCAAACTGGAAACTTGAAGAGCGCTCTGGTACTACATATGCACGATACACCCTCATGGATGGAACATTTTACGATGTTTCTCCCCATAAAATCAGTCTGCAGTTTAATAAACTGGAAGGTCCAGGCGATAAATATACCTGCGACCTGATCTTTGATTGTGCTATCAAATAACCAGTCATCAAACAATAGTATGTCTAAATTTTTATGGATCCTGGGCCTCACTGTTCTTTTGTTTGGTTGCAGCAGTCCCTATTATACTAACCCCCATATCCTCATCGAAACAAATTTCGGCGATATTGAAGTGGAGTTGTATCCGTCCAAAGCCCCAAAGACTGTTCAGGCATTTTTATCGTATATCGATTCGGGTTATTATACCAAAAGCTCTTTTTACCGGGTGGTAAAAAATGAGGATATGTCGGGTGTGAATTATGGTATCCTCCAGGGAGGCATCTGGTTAACCAACGATAAACAACATCCCTCAGTACCCGGCATTGTTCATGAAACCACCAAGCAAACCGGACTGTCGCATGTCAATGGCACCATCTCTCTTGCCCGAACGCTTCCCGGCACAGCCAATACCGAATTCTTTTTCTGTGTAGGTGATCAAACCCAGTTTGATTTTGGAAATAGCGGATCTTCCGATGGCCAAGGTTTTGCAGCCTTTGGAAAAGTATTCAAGGGGATGGATATCGTGCGGAAGATACAGTGGGAACCCAGTACGGGTGAAAGCATTAATGAAAAAGTTACGATCATTAAGATCGTGAGGCTATGATAGATTCGCCTATGAAATTTGATGGTATATTTCCAGGAACTGCTTTCCAACTGTAGCATATCCATATTTTGAAGCGGCTGTTGAAGCGATCCGTTCCCCATGATAATCATTCCTTCTTTTGATCATCTGTATCATTGCCTCAGCCAATTGTTGTGGCGCTTCTCCTTTTACTAGTATCCCGTTTAGGTTTGGTTGCACCAGTTCATGCATCACTGCTATATCACTAACGATAACGGGTATACCACAGGCATTTGCCTCAATCACAACACAACCAAAGGTTTCAAATCTGGAATACAAGATCAAGGCAGATGCTGCACTTAGTGCCTGAGCCAATATCGATTGTGGTTGTTCGCCCATGAATATGATCTGCTGCTGTAAACCGTCTGATATAACACGTTGTTTTAGATCGGGATTTATCGGTCCAAATAGTTTTAATTTAACGTCCGGATATTGTTCTTTTACCAAACCCATCGACCTGATGATGTCTTCCACATTTTTCTGAGCTGTCATATTCGAAATATGAATGAATACCGTTCTTTCAACTGCTTTGGTCCGAAATGTAAAGATTGAAGTATTCACTAAATTGGGTACAATAGTATAATTGAAAAAAGGTAAATTCTGTTTAATGGATTTACCTAAGAAATCGGACACAACTGTTACAGCACTGGCTTGAAGAAATACTTGTTTAGCGCCCCGCTGAAACCATACTGCTTGATCCTTGAAATGGTTATCAGCATCATTGAGATATCCAGTCCATTGTTCAGAAACAACAAAGGGTATATTCCATTTTTGTTTGATCCAAACAGCCAGCAATCCTGCCTTCATAGCCACATGAACATGCACAGCTGAAGGCTTTCCATTTTCATTAATATAATTAATAATGGCTTTTTTATAACTGCGAATATAGCTGCGATGTGAGATCCATTTATCCAGGATGGCTATACCCGTTTTTTTACTGGAATAGTAAATTATGTTTTCGGTTAGGTTCGCATTTCTATTGATCTCAGCGGTATGCTTACCTAATTTATTTTGTTCTTTCTGCACATGGATCACGTGTATTTCGCAAAAAGTAGAAACTGCTTGTGCATGCCGCTGGATAAAATCCCCGTCGAAACGGTCATTTCGATTAGGATACCAGCTGGTCAACCATAAATATTTCGCTTTTTCCATTTATTTTGCCAGGAAATTTTTATTAGCTTTCCTGATTTTTTAATTTCCAATAAATTGCCAGCGTATACGAAAAATTGCGAAGCAATATCAATTTGCCCAGTTGGCGAATTCGTTAGTCCACATCTAACAATGGTTTGGGATATTCTCAGTTGAATATATCAAAAATTATATTAAACTATACCAATAATTCTATATAAATTCATATAAGGTATTAATGATTACAAAAAAAATCACCATTCATATTTACACTCACTATTTTGACTTAGTTATTATCAATTTAAGTGAAGCCCAGTCGGATACACTAATCATGAAAAAACTGGATAGCGGAACAGCATATTCTTTTACAAAAACAGACAAAATATACAACAGGTAGATGATATATCCGATACTGCTTACCAATGCCGCTGCGGCAATCCCATACCGGGGTATAAAAATACTATCTCCGGCAATAATAACAAGCAATGCCAATAAGGATCCCTTTATGTTAATCCATATTCTGTCTTTCCCCGCATAATAGGCTGTAATAGTAAATAAACACGATAAAGCTAAAATTCCGGGCACCAACAAAATAAAAGGCAAATACATATCTGAAAAACCAACTCCAAATAGAAATGGGAAAAGCCATTTTCCACTGATGATCAGTAAAACACAAATGATTAGGTATAAAAACAAGATCGATCTTGACATTAACGGTAAGATCCGCTTAACCGTATCTTTTTGTCCACCTGCCACCAAAGGAAAAATTGCACTAGCCAGTATTGTAGGGATCACAAAAAAGAGTTGCCCCAATTTTGACACTTGTATATAATTCCCCAAGGATGAGGCATTGCAAAATCTTCCCACAAACCAGTAATCAACCCGATACAGGAAAAAGAAAATAATATTGGCTGCAAAAGCCAATCCGCAATAACGGATCAGCATTTGGATTTCTCTTCCATTTAAAAAACCTTGGAATTTCAATGTTACATATTTAACCTGAGCGGCCATGGATAGCAAAATGCCCGTCAGCAGAAAAGAAGAAAAGTATAAATAAAAATAATTTGCATCCGTTATGCCGGCCCATTTAGCGAAAATATTACCGGGGATCAGTAGGATCAATACTAGATTTACGACAAGGGTTACCAGATTTGGGAAACTATAATTACGCTTAGCATAAAATATACAGGTACAATACGTCAGCAATAAATTACCGGAAATAAAACAGATGGCTGAAATCCGAAACAAGGATTGATCAATTCCCGATACATCATAAAAAACAGGAATGACAAAGTAAATGGCTACCCCGCAAACAGCTGACCAGAGTATTGAAAAATTCAGCAATCTCCCAACGGCGATCTCTTTTCTTGCTACAAAAAATATGATGCCGGAATCAAGGCTCATGCTGATAAAAAGTTGTACCAGGGCATAAATGCTGCATAAATAATAAATATGCCCACTGACGGAGGCTTCAAAATGACGGGCAATGAATAGGTTAAGAAAAAAAACGGATAAATAATACCCCCCACGCCACACCAATGATTGATAAAGGCCCTGCTGGGTCTTAACCTGATTATCAATATTTGGCTGATGCTCGAATTCGGTCAAAATGGTATATTTGAGTAGTTCAAATTTAGTGTAATACCCAATCAAATTCATAAAAAACAAAGCGGCTTATGGCACTGATCCGAAAAATCAATTCAAAGGCGAAAGCTGAGATCAATACTGGTTTTGGCAATAATGCAACTGATTATGGTGGTCGATTTATCACCAAATCCGGCAATGCCAATATTGAAAAAAAAGGGATCGGATTTTTTGAAGGCATCAGTTGGTATCATAGTATGCTGGCCCTGCCCGTTTGGAAATTCATCCTAGTCATCCTGATCTTCTATATTCTCGTTAATTTTTTATTTGGCTGTCTATATTATTTCATTGGCGTTGAGCATCTCGCCGGAGTGATCATGGGATCTGAGCTTGATAAATTCGGGGAAGCATTTTTTTTCAGCACCCAAACCTTTACCACGGTAGGTTATGGAAGGATCAGTCCTACCGGATTTATCACCAGTGCCCTGGCGGCATCAGAAGCTTTTATGGGATTGCTATCATTTGCCTTAGCCACCGGACTCTTCTATGGCAGGTTCAGCAAGCCAAGGGCTTACCTTAGGTTTTCATACAATGCACTGATCGCACCATTCAAAGAAGGTACTGCCCTGATGATCCGTGTGGCTCCATATAAAAATACCGCACTTACTGAGGCTGAAGCAAAACTTACCCTGGGTATGCTGGTAGAAGAGAATGGAAAAATGGTCAACAGATTCTTTTCGCTTGATCTGGAATATGAAAAAGCAAATGCCTTAACATTGAACTGGAC
>Ga0194037_1001869_pt1 | contig 14637 bp, 9 predicted proteins | sample JunL306m_MetaG_FD_148653 | JGI IMG/M metagenome (GOLD analysis project Ga0194037, IMG submission 148653) | Anoxic zone freshwater microbial communities from boreal shield lake in IISD Experimental Lakes Area, Ontario, Canada - Jun2016-L304-6m | ecosystem: Environmental > Aquatic > Freshwater >...
ATTCAATCAGGAACCGGGCAGGTATGGTGCCCGGCATCCTGATGAGCAGGAAAAAAAAATCCTGCGTAAAATTTGGTACCCTCCTCAAAAAATCCTGCCTGCAAGCTCATATCATCAGGAGTATGCTTCAAAACAAGCTCATTGGTATCGCGCGAATAGATTTTACCGATACGGGCATAGAGCAGGCGGAGGTAATCATATATTTCCGAAACCGTTCCAACGGTAGATCGTGGATTTTTCGGAATGGGTTTCTGCTCAATGGCTATAGCCGGAGCAATTCCTTCGACACTTTCAATATCAGGCCGCGGCATGCGTTCAAGAAACTGGCGCACATAGGATGAAAGGGATTCAACATAACGACGATGACCTTCTGCGTAAAGAGTATCAAAGGCGAGACTTGATTTACCCGATCCGCTTACACCCGTCAGCACAACAAATTTGTTGCGGGGAATACAGACTGAAATATTCCTGAGATTGTGGGTATTGATGCCTTTGAGGATAATATCCGGCAGACTCGTTTCAGCGACAGCTGAAGGCTTGAGCCTATGAGTGGTCATAGTGTATTGTCATCTTGTTTCATGCAAAAAAGAGCAACGGCTGACCCGGAAGATAAGAAACGAAGCGCGGAAGCTCAGAGAAAAAACTTATTTAGTCTGCGGATGCTCACCGTTCTATTTCCTGTAGAAGAGAGTGAATGGTGGTTGCTGCCAGAAGGTCTTGCATTTTATGCTGCAAGTTATTCATATAGCCCCGGTGATGACAGGAGGAGAAAATTTCACAGCGATCAGCCTTCACTCCACAGCGGACCAGATGCGGCTTTCCCTCAATGGCAATAGCAATATCGGCAACAGTCACTTCAGTAATCGCCCTGCCAAGCGTATAGCCGCCCTTTACCCCCTGGACTGAAGTGGCGATACCTGCCCTCTTGAGACTCTGCATGGCCTTGGAAAGGAACTCCTGTGAAAAGCCAATCTCATCAGCCATCTCTTTGACAGTGACCACCCGCCCCAAACCCTTTGTTGCAAGATAGGTAACCGCATGGAGCCCATATTCAAATTTTCTGGAAACCTGAAGCATATCACCGGATTTTGTTAAATAGGATTATTTTAACCCTATTATCAGTATAAACCTAATATCTTTTCTCTTCTCTAAAAAACTATATTGCTCTTCAACTCAAGTTTTTTCATCCGCAATCACCGGTTTTTATCATGAGCAACACTGTAAAAGATCAGTATTTCCTCTGGCAACTATCCCCTGAGCACGAAGCAAAAATCCGCTACCAGGAATTTGGAGAGCATAACGAAACAAAAACCCCGCTTCTTTTTCTTCACGGATATGGAGGGATGATTGAGCACTGGGACCTTAATATTCCTGAATTTGCCCATGATCATAAAATCTACGCCATGGATTTGATCGGATTCGGAAAATCAGAAAAGCCTAATGTGCGTTACTGTCTTGAACTGTTCGCATCACAAATTGAGACGTTTCTCTTTCTGAAAAAACTTGATTCAGTCATTATTGTCGGCCATTCAATGGGCGCAGCCAGCGGTGTCTATTTTGCCCACCATCAACCCGAAAAAATAAAGGGCCTCATTCTTGTCAACCCTTCGGGCCTTTTTGGAGACACGATGGAGGGCATGAACACTCTTTTCTTCGGCCTTGTAGCATCGCCTCTCATCGGTGAGATGCTTCTTGCCGCTTTTGCAAATCCTGTTGCCGTTGGTCAGAGCCTTATGCCAACATACTATAATCAAAGCAAGGTAGATGACAAGCTGATCAACCAGTTCACCCAGCCACTTCAGGACAAAGGGGCTCAATTCTCCTACCTCTCACCTTCAAAAAGGCCTCTTGATTTCAGGCTTGACCACCTTGCAAAACCCTGCAATTACAATGGTCCGGCCTTTCTTGTCTGGGGTTCGGAAGACAGCGCACTCCCGCCAAATAAAATCATCCCTGAATTTCAGCAGCTTCTGCCCCAAGCTGGAGCATATATTCTCCCGAAAGCATCACACTGTAGCCATCACGATGCCCATGAAGAGTTTAACAAACGGCTGGTGCGAATCCTCGAATTGATTGAATCCCCTGCTTCACACTGATTTTTTTACATACTCCCGGTCTGCCTGTAGCGGATATCCCTCAACTGAGGCGCCTTAAGGCCAATTTCGACAGCACAGCTTCGGAACTGGCCAAAAGGAACCCACTGAACGCTCATTTGCCAGCAATGAAGATTGCGGGACACCTGAAGCATGGGCAAAACAAGTGAACCATTTTGAATATCATATCCGGTATTCATGGCCACCTGCCAGTCATTCGAGAGCGCCGCTTTTGCCGCAGCATTAATCAGCGATGTTGACTCTGGTTCAAGTGGATTGCTCTTGTCGGTTTGCAAAAAGAGAGAAAACCGAAGTTCCCAGGGAAGGTTGAAATTGATGTTGTTGAAGTCCCCCATATTGAAAAATGTCTGAAGAGTATTCATCAGCACCGGTGACCTTGAAGGAGCAGAAGAAGTCCCTGTCTGCCTGTTGCTCTGAATACTGAAACTCATATCAAGAAATCCCTTGACAAAACGGAGCAACCCATTACCTTCATTACTGTTGAGACGGTTAATCCTCGCCCCCGTCAACGGATCATAGCTGTAAAAATCATACATGGAGCCCGCGCTGAGCAGCAAATTCTCCGAAAGTGCATTACTTGATGCTGTAAAGGTCAAGGGTGCATAATGAAAAGAATCGGCAGCAGCATTATAAGCCGTCGAAGCGGTCAATGAGAGAAGTTGCCTTGATTGATCTCCATTGACAGTGCCCTCTTCGAGCTGGGACGATGATCCCCTGAATTTACCGTGAAAAAGATTTTTGAGCGTAATGCCAACCGTACTTTGCCCTTCGGGAATACCGGGATTGAGCGCATTTTGGTCCGGCCAATCATACTGGTGGTGCCAGGTTTCATACCCGCTCCCGGAAAACGCCGGATTCCATGTGTAGGTGATCATCGGAACAAAAGTGTGACGCAGTGCCTTAAGGCCAAGAAGATTTTCAAGAAATCCCGTCTCAAGAACGCCATAAACCCTTGTACTTGCATCAAGAGCAAAAATTGCTGTAGAAAAATCCGTATTCCCGTCGTCCGGACGGAGTGAATGAACAAAGGTCAGGCTTGGATTGACATTAAAATAATTGAAAAGGGTGGATTGCATGCGCAACGGCAACACAAGGCTTGTACCGCTGTACGTATCGTCATAGCGTCCATTATAGGGCTTTCGCCCCTGCACACTGATCCCTTGGGTAAAAAGGGCCTTTGAAGCAGCATCAAATTCATGGTAGTACCCCAACTCTCCATTAAAATTTGAAGAATAGCCCGAAGTTGCCGCAAGATTCTGGGAGGTAAACTCAGAAGCATAAGATGCGCCAGCGGTTAGAGAGAGATTTGATTTCCAGTCATCATTGGAATAAGCTGAACGAAAGGGGTAGATGCGGTTCTGGTAAAACGATGCGCCGACACTCTGTGAAGTATTATGAGTGCTCAACTCTTCGGAACGATTATAAAAAAGGGTAACAATGCTGTTATCATCATTGAACGTCTTTGCCAAAGTGGCACGGGCATTGGACTGCTGTGTCACCATGGTTTCCGTATTAAGAGAATTCAAAGCGTAGCTCTGTGGAGAACCCTGTAACTGGAAATTGACATCAAGACGAGTTGAGGGATCAAAAACCTGATTGTGAACAATGTTTGCATTCCAGTCAGTGTATTGGGGATAGCGTTTATATTCCCCGGAAATCACACCCGCAAAAAGATTTGGGACCACATATCGGAAGCGGTCACCAAGTCGCCAGCTTCCATTCAGGGATATATCGCCCTCAGAGCGGAGATCCATGTAATCGTTAATGGCCCAGAAATACCCGAGATTCGATAAAGAGAAGCCCCGCTCACTGTCATTGCCCACTCTCGGTGTAAGAAAACCCGATGACCTTCCGTCATTCAAAGGGAAAACCATGTAAGGCAGCACAAGAATTGGTACAGCAGGAAGACGTTTTGAAAAAAGCTCCGGTCGAACATACATGATCACCGATGTCGCTGTGACCTTTTTATCAGGAACAATGGTCATGCGGGAGCAGGTGAACCAGTAGTGCGGATCAAGATCATCGCAGGATGTCAAGGTACCCGACTGGATAAGCATCCGGCCATTTTCAAGCCTCGTGACATGCTCTCCGCTAAAAATCAGCTCCTGCGAAGAAGAGGAAACCTTGGAAGTCTCTCCCTTTCCGGTTTTAAAATTGTAACTCATCGTTTCAGCATTGAAACTCCCATCCCGGTCAGTAAAGAAAGCATACTCGACTTTCTTGTCAGAAGGGTCCTGAACGCTGAAAGCATGAAGCAGCGACGTATCAAGATCAATAATAATTTTTGGCGCTTTGATACTGGTACTCTCATGATCAATACCAGCTTTCCCCCATAGCTCCATGTTCCGCTTGTCGAGCTTGTAAATAACGGAATCCCTCGCCGAAAAGTAAATAGTGCTTTTAAGCCCCCCCATTCCGGAAAGCGAATCGGCAGTTACAGCCCGTTTTCCGGGAAGCTCATGGCTCCGCTTTCCCGGTATCTCGGCAGCTTGCAGTGCCTCCTGTGAAAAAAGAGGCAATCCCGACGCACAGAGGCAGAGAATGGTCAGGAATGAGTGTTTTTGCTTGATAAAGTTCAACGCAGTAATGCTCCGCTACAGTATTGTAATGTTCGCTGATAAAAGTTTAAATATATTATTTTATTGGTTGTCAGGTCAGTATTTTCTGCAAATGCACGTTTGGGCAAGATGTAATTTTCCCTGTTCGAAATTTTTTAACTTTTTCACTTTTCATGGTGCCGACTGATTATTCCGCTCCCGATTCCGCTGGACATTTCGGCTGTTTCGGCGGCAAGTTTATCCCTGAAACACTCGTTAAAAATGCCGCCGATCTTGAATCGGAGTACCTCAAGGCAAAAAACGACCCGGCTTTCCGGGCAACCCTTAACCACCTCCTCCGTGATTATGTAGGCAGACCAACACCCCTCTATCATGCTGAAAGACTCAGCAGAACACTGCAGGGAGCGCAGATATATCTCAAACGGGAGGATCTCTGCCACACCGGAGCCCATAAAATCAACAATGCGCTCGGCCAGGTGCTTCTTGCCCGCCGCATGGGAAAGAAAAGGGTAATTGCGGAAACCGGCGCCGGACAGCACGGAGTAGCCACCGCAACCGTCTGCGCCCTGTTCGATCTTGAATGCATTGTCTATATGGGTGAAGAAGATATCAGGCGGCAGGCGCCGAACGTTGCCCGCATGAAGCTGCTCGGTGCAGAGGTGCGACCGGTCGGAAGCGGCTCAAAAACCCTGAAGGATGCAACAAGCGAAGCAATCCGGGACTGGATGAACAATCCGGAAGAGACCTTTTACATTATCGGTTCAGTTGTCGGCATGCATCCCTACCCGATGATCGTTCGTGATTTTCAGGCCGTCATCGGACATGAAACCCGCTCACAGATTATTGCACAGGCAGGAAAACTGCCCGATGTCATTACCGCATGTGTTGGCGGTGGCAGCAACGCGATCGGCATGTTTTATGAATTTCTCAAGGATGCCGCTGAAATTGAGCTGGTTGGAGTGGAAGCCGCAGGAGAGGGCCTTGACAAGCGACATGCCGCCTCCCTGACACTCGGAACACCCGGAGTTCTACATGGTGCACTGACAAAACTTCTCCAGAATGAGGATGGACAGGTTCAGGAAGCACACTCCATCTCCGCAGGTCTTGACTATCCCGGTGTTGGACCTGAACACTGCTACCTTCAGAAACTCGGGTTGGTACGCTACACATCAGTCACCGACAGTGAGGCACTTGCTGCGCTCGAAACATTGGCAAAAACCGAAGGCATTATCTGCGCGCTTGAATCAGCCCACACCATGCACTACGCCATCACAAGAGCGCCCATCATGGCGAAGGATGCCGTTCTTGTGGTCAACCTTTCAGGACGGGGCGACAAGGACATGGAAACAATCATGAAGGAGCTTTCATTGTAAAGCAGGGAATGAAAAAAGCTTAAAAAAACGCATCCAAAAGTTGCACAGAAAAAAAATATCTTTATATTTGTCACTCATTAAGCGGGAATAGCTCAGTTGGTAGAGCACAACCTTGCCAAGGTTGGGGTCGCGAGTTCGAGTCTCGTTTCCCGCTCAGAAATGACAAACATTGCAAGCCTCTTCTCTTCAGGATAGAGGCTTTTTTGTTTTTCTTTATTTATAATCCTCTTCCCCTGCGCTCTTATTTTCGCTATACTTACCTGCTCAAGAATTCATTTCGCTCTATTAATAATTCTATTGGTCTGAAATACCTGTTATTAGTAGGAATATCACTTCATGATCAGAATTCAACACGAAGCCACTTTTTTTGGTGCAAATCCGTTTGCGACAATGCCTGTCGTGGTTGCAAATATTACTCTATCGAAAAACACCACTGCATGCAAAAAAATACTGACGCAAGGGTGTCTCCAGTTACACGCCGATTTCCCTGAATGGGTCCATACCACACCGTCCCTGCAACAACCTGTTGCTGAAATGGTGGCTCAAACCGCCGCCCAATGGACGCTCGGAGCGCTCAATGAAGTCAGAGGTTTTCTGCATGATGCCGGTGCCAGGGCAACACCCGAGGGCGCACGTCTCTGGCTCGGGTTTCACCATCCAGGGTTCAGCCGCTCCGCTCTGGAAATGGCTCTGAAGGTATTGATTGATGCAGGACAATCCCACACATATGATCGTCATAGCGTTGATGACGCCTTAGCTTCGTTTTGGCAGCTTTGCCGCAGGCATCACCCCGACTATCAGGCCCGGATTCTCATGCAGGCTGCACGCATTCAGGATATCCCCTTCCTGCCCTTCATTGCAAGCGCCAGGTATTGGCAGTATGGCTGGGGCAGCCGATCCCGGCTCTTTTTTGAATCAATGTCGAACGCTGATGGCCACCTGGGCTATGAGATGCAACACTCAAAAACATTGGGAAAAACCCTCTTTTCCACCCTTGGATTTCCAACACCCGAATACCAGCTTGTCAACAAGGAGAGTGAGCTGACAAAAACAGCCAAAGTGATTGGATGGCCCTGTGTTGTCAAACCGCTTTTTTTGGGGGGAGGCAAAGGAATAACTGCCAGCATAACGTGCATATCTGATATGAAAGCCGCTTTTGCTTACGCAAGGCGTTACTCCAATGACGCCATAATGGTCGAAAAGTATGTACCGGGCGACGATCATCGGTTGCTGGTTATTGGTGGAAAACTCTTTGCCGTCATTCGTCGTGAGCCCTCGACGGTAACCGGGGATGGCAAAAGCACCATTGCTCAGCTTCTCGCACTCGTCAATAGTCACCGTTCAGCGAACATGGTAAAAAGCAGTTATTTGCGAATAATCAAATCTGATGACGTTCTTAAGCTGCATCTGGCCCGGCAAGACGTTGCTCTTGAGACAATCCTGCCATCCGGTAAACGAATTACCCTGAGATCCAACGCCAACGTGTGTACAGGCGGCATCTGCATGGATGTAACAAAACAAATACATCCCCATATCAAAGAAATGGCAGAAACAATTGCCATAACCATGGGACTTGAAACAGTCGGGATTGACTTCATAACCACTGATATTGAAAAATCATGGACGGAAGTCGGTTACCTTATTGAAGCAAATACGACGCCCGGCCTTGAATCAACGATTGCTACCGGTCAGGATCCGGCAATCATTGGTTCTGCCGTTCTTGGCGCCATACCGGCCCGTATTCCATTCCAGATGGTCATTACCCAACAATCCGACTTGACACATGCTGCAAATTGGCTGAAAAAGCAGTCACACACTGATGGCTCAGGATGGTGTTGTAACGGTGAAGCGGCTATCGATGGCATGCCGTTGCGCAACATGCAATCCGAGCCATGGGCTGCGGTTCATTCGCTGCTTCGTCATAAAGTTGTGCATCAAATTTGCGTGGTTTGCACTGCCGAGGAGATCATGCGCCATGGCATGCCTGTCGACAAGGTCAATCATATCGCCCTGTGTTGCGACGAGTCAGAACTGCCCGCAGAATGGCTGCAAGTGTTAAACAGCCAGAGCGAAACATTGGAAAAGTTCTCAAGCTGGGATGAATGTTCAAGACAAAATCCGGTAGTTCAGGATAATCACACAAACAACTCTGGTTAATCACTCAAAACAGGTTCAGGCCTTAACACCTGTTGATAGCTGTTTAAAAAACAGGGATTTTCAGTCTGGGACTGAATAAAGGAAAATATCGCTCTATGATTCGAATGCAACACGAAGCCACCTTTTACGGAGCCAACCCGTTTGCGACAATGCCTGTCGTTGTTGCAAGCATCACGCTGCCGAAAAACACCGCTGAATGGAAAAAAATACTGACACAAGGGTGTCTCCGGTTACACGCCGATTTCCCTGAATGGGTCCATACCACACCGTCCCCGCAAAAACCTGTTGCTGAAATGGTGGCTCAAACCGCCGTCCAATGGACGCTCGGAGCGCTCAATGAAGTCAGAGGTTTTCTGCATGATGCCGGTGCCAGGGCAACACCCGAGGGCGCTCGTCTCTGGCTCGGGTTTCACCATCCAGGGTTCAGCCTCTCTGCTCTGGAAATGGCTCTAAAGATTTTGATTGATGCAGGACAACCCCATAAATATAATCGTCGCAATGTTGATGCCGCTTTAGCTTCGTTTTGGCAGCTTTGCCGCAGGCATCACCCCGACTATCAGGCCCGGATTCTCATGCAGGCGGCACGTATTCAGGATATCCCCTTCCTGCCGTTCATTGAAGCCGCCAGGTATTGGCAGTATGGCTGGGGCAGGCGCTCCCGGCTCTTTTTTGAATCAATGTCGAACGCTGATGGCCACCTGGGCCATGAAATGCAGCACTCAAAAATATTGGGGAAAGCCCTCTTTTCCACTCTTGGGTTTCCAACACCCGAATACCAGCTTGTCAACAAGGAAAGCGAGTTGGCAAAAACAGCCCAAGTGATTGGATGGCCCTGTGTTGTCAAACCGCTTTTTTGCGGATCCGGTAAAGGGGTAACAGCCGCAATAGAGAGCCTTCCGGCACTGAAAACTGCTTTTGATTACGCCAGGCGTTACAGCAGCGACGCCATAATGGTCGAAAAATTTGTATCAGGCACCGATCATCGCCTGATGGTTATTGATGGAAAACTGACTGCGGCCATTCGTCGTGTAGCCTCGGCTGTAACTGGTGACGGAACAAGTACCATTGCTCAGCTTCTCGAAGGTGTCAATAGTTTCCGTTCAGATAACCTCCCGAAAAGCGGCTATTTGTCGCCAATCGAATCAGATGACATCCTTAAGCAGCATTTGGCAAAGCAGGGTGTTCGACTTTGTACGCAGCTTGAACCAGGCAGGAAAATCACGCTTCGTTCCAATGCCAACATGTCCACGGGCGGCGTCTGCCTCGACGTAACTGAACGACTGCATCCTCATACCAGACAGATGGCTGAAACAATTGCCAAAACCATGGGACTCGCTGCCGTCGGATTAGACTTTATAACAACTGATATTGAAAAATCATGGCAGGACGGCGGCGCCCTTATCGAGGCAAATGCAACTCCCGGCCTTGATGTCATGGTTGCAGGCGGTCAAGATCCGTTACTCATTGCATCAACTATTCTTGGACCAATACCCGCACGCATTCCTTTCCAGATTGTCATCACTCAACAAGCCGTCATCAAGGATGCAGAAATTTGGCTTACAAGCAAGATTACCGCTGAAGGTTTTGGATGGGCATGTAACGGGAATGCAGCAATCGACGGAATGCCTTTACACATAACGCAATCCGAGCCATGGGCAGCCGTTCAGGCACTGCTGCGCCACAAGGTTGTGCATTTCATCTGGATGGTTTGTACCACAGAGGATATCATTCGTCACGGAATGCCTGTTGACAAGGTCAATCATATCGCCTTTTGTTGCGACGAATCATCATTACCCGCCGAATGGTTGCAGGTGCTGACTAACCATAGCGAAACATTTGAAAAATTTTCAAGCTGGAATGAATTTAAAGGACAACATTCCGCAGTTTGCTTTGGCAAGACGTTACACGAACGACGCCGTAATGGATGATAAATTTGTACCCGTCGATGATCATCGGTTAATGGTTAACGACGGGCACCTGACCGCAGCCATTCGTCGAGAGCCCTCGACAAATATCTCTGACCACAAAATTTAACACGAATACAGGCAATTAATTAATCACCTCTTTTGTGAAAGCAAGTATTACTGCTTTCCACCAAAGGAATGTATCTTCAAGATTTTTTGCTGTAACACCATATTTCAAGTTCACATCCATTGTCAATACAGTATCGCCGTCTTTATCAATAGATGCTTTACCAAACCGTTTATTACTATTCCAGTTATTGATTTCAGACAATGGCACTCCTTTTTTATTCCAATATGCATAAAACTTGATATCCTCCTTTCCTTGATTGACATTATTTCCGCCATAAAAGAATATTACATATTTTGTACCTTCAACTCTACCGATTATCATTGGATCGCCATCACTATCTCTGTCTAATGATGCACTACCGAAACCCTTTGCAACATTAAGAATAGCTTCAGGTTCTTTTGCAGATACTATCTCATCCGCATAAGCCAATCGGGAGTTCATTGATAATGCGGAAAAAAGCAAAACAAAAACAAAGTGTTTTTTAATGTAAGTCATGACAATTAATGATTATGGTTGACGGTTGAAAAACTCATTAATATTAAGGACAATTGATCGGAATTATTTATTTTTGGCAGATAAAAGTTCTACTCAGCACCAGAAATCTCATCTATCTTTCCATTATTATCGAAATAAAAACAAACTGAGCAAACTTGACATCTTTTTGCTGCATACATATTACCGATTAATTAAGGAACAAAAAAAAGAGAGAGCCGAAAGATTCATTCCTGATTATAGATTTTAGAAGTATTAAATCCGATACCCGTCAACTGTCACAGTTTGCTTGATTGTAAACGCCTGCCAGAATACGCAATATTTTGTGCTTTTTGAATTATAATGCAGATGTTAATTTAGTAATTTTTAGCCAAAACAGAAGCTTCATCTTGCAATAATGTACTATTGAGAGAAAAATGAACACTTGAGCCAAGCAAAAAAAAGGTTTAAAAAATAGCTGGAAAATTTTATAAAAACTATAAAAAGCCGGAATTCCTGGTTAGAAAAACAAGTGGAAGAAAAGAATTGTGATTTTTTATTATATTCTCAGCCTTGGCAGAAAAGTTTGAGTACTCATTGCTAATGATAATCATCAGAATAAGCACCAACAAATCTGTTAAGTTATTGTAAAATATACGGAGAGGTGGCAGAGTGGTTGAATGTGACGGTCTCGAAAACCGTTGTGCGCGTAAGTGTACCGTGGGTTCGAATCCCACCCTCTCCGCCAATTGATAGTCCAGCACTATCCGAAATAGTCCGAAGAGCCCTGTAAAATCAGGGCTTTTCTTGTTTCCGGGTCTACCCTTGTTTATATTTGTTTTGTGAAGTCCAAGCTTATTGGTGGTGTTTTTGGGGGTATGATACCATCAAGGGTTTTTGGATACCCCCAAAAAAATATTTACGCCCATGCCTAAACGGATAGCACCTCTTTCTGATGCTCGAGTGAGCAAGGCGAAGCCAACAGACAAGGAATACAAGATTGCGGATGGTGGAGGCCTGCACTTGCTGGTGACACCCAGCGGCGGCAAGCTTTGGCGCTTAAAATATCGTTTTGATGGAAAAGAAAAGTTGCTTGCTTTTGGAAGCTATCCAGAAATTTCTCTGGCGATAGCACGGCAAAGGCGGTTGGAAGCTCGGATGCTCCTGGCAACCGGACAAGACCCTGGAGAGGTGAAAAAGGCTGTTCAAAAAGCCGCTGCTATTGAAGCATCTTCTACGTTTGAGTTGGTCGCCGATGAGTGGTATGAAAAGAATGAGGCGATCTGGTCCACCGGTCATGCTACGACTGTTAAAGGGAGGCTTAAAAAAGACGTTTTTCCTGCATTTGGCGGTAAACCGGTTACGGCTATAACGGCTTCAGATGTTCGGACTATGCTTCTGAAGATCGAGGCCCGTGGGGCAGTAGAAACGGCTGTCAGGATTAAAATCATTTGTGGGCAGGTGTTTCGGTATGCCGTGGCTACAGGAAGAATGGAGCATGACCCTTCGGCAGCACTTAAATCCCAGGAGATATTCCGGAAACGCATAACCCGGCACCATGCTGCGGTTACGGATCCGAAAGAGTTGGCTCCCCTGCTGATGGCGATTGACGGGTATCAGGGAACCTTTGTGGTGAAATCGGCCCTGCAATTAACTCCTCTGCTGTTTGTCCGCCCTGGCGAACTGCAGAAGATGGAGTGGAGTGAACTTGACTTGGAGGCGGCTTTGTGGTTGATTCCTGCTGAGCGCATGAAGATGAAACTGCCGCACGTTGTCCCGCTTGCAAAACAGGCTTTGGAGATCTTTAAGGCGCTTCAGCCTGTGACTGGCTCGGGACGTTATGTTTTTCCTGGCCGGACAAGTTCACGCCCCATGAGTGATAACAGTGTCAATGCAGCGCTCAGGTACCTTGGTTTCGACAGAGAGACGGTAACCGGTCACGGGTTCAGGGCGACTGCGCGAACGATTCTGGATGAAGTTCTGGGGTTCCGTGTTGACTTGATTGAGCACCAGTTGGCTCATGCCGTGAGGGATCCGAATGGACGCGCCTATAATCGCACATCCTTTATTGATGACCGCCGTCAGATGATGCAGGCATGGGCGGATTATCTGGACAGTCTGAAAGCCGGGGCGTAGATTTCGGCTGTTGATGCTTTGCCTGCTCTGCCGTCGCTTAAGACTGCGATATAATTCTCGCCTTTTTCCTATTTCTATCCAAAACGGACGTAAAAAAGATACGCCAAGTTTTTTATACTTTCCAAGTACATCGAAAAGTTTTAAAAAATATTTGTGAGGGTGGTATGGGAGATTTTCGAGCAAGTGAAAAGGATATTCGGTTGACCGTGTCCGATGCTATGAGAGCATTGCTGGAAGAGCAGAAATCAGGACATGAACTTGCTATCAATCGTTATAAGCATTTAAAAGATCTCAATTGGCCGCATTGGGATGATGAGATCAGGGAGAAAGCTGAAAATGGCCACTCCACGGAGCTGCTTGGCTATACGACAAGTTTAAAAGAGCTGGAAGTAACGCAGCATAAAGTAACGCTTGCTCTGGATAAGCGCTCTTTGTCTGAGGCAAGAGACGCTCTAATTGAAGGCGGATTGCTACTGACAATCTACGATGGACTTAGCAGGCTTAAAATAAAAATTGATACCAAGCGAGTGGTTGAAGGCAAAACGTCACTGAACGACCTTGATATGCAGGCGGTGATTGACCGTTTCGATAAGTTCAGACAGGGGGCAGATGACTATGCCAATGTTGTCGAGTGGCTCAAAATTGTGGCTGTTGATAAATGGTTAAGTGGCGAACTGGACTTGCATGAACAAATGCGAAATAATGACAGCAAGAAATTACCAAGTAAAGCAAAGAATATTCAAGGTTTTTCCGTTTCGGCAGGAATGATCCTGAGTGGTATCTGGAAAGCTTGTACGGGATATAAGAAATTTATTGATGGATTGCCTGCTGGTGACGCATTACAGACCTTAACTCAGCTATCGTGTCTTGACAGTAAGGCTACTGAATCTGCTGTTAATGAGGTTAAAGCGGCATATGAGAAATTCAGGACATACCCGGCGCGATGGGAAAAGAATGGCTCTATAGACGATGCGACTGCGGAAATGCATGGGGACAAGGAACTGTATGATTTTATTCGAACTATCGCTGCCCACCGATTTACAGAAATGAAAACTGCATTAAGAAATGCCGCTTTGAGCAACAATGACCAGAGGAAATACCATAAATACTCTTCGGAGAATTACCGGTATTCAAGCGATGACGTTGCACATGCTGGAACATATGCTGAAGGGTTGATGTTGGAGGATGTTTATGCCTTGCAGGAAACCCTTGATTGGCTTGAGGGACTTGAGAAAGCACAACCTGTTGAAGCAATTGTAGTGGCCGGTATCGTAGTAGATAAATATGAAATCTCATGGAATTTACTTCTTGCGATAAGGGAGTTTATTGAGAAAAGAAAGACGGATAATCAACCAATAAGAACAAATCGCGAACGTTTAACAGGAATATCTGGTGAGTCTTGGTCCCATGTTTTTACGGAGTTTAAAGAAAAGATTGATAATGCCAGCGCATTTGACCTCAATGCATTAGATCTGTGGGGACCTATCATAAAAAAAGCAGGCTATTCGACAACAGATGAATTATTTAATCAACATGCAACCTTAATCAATTTATTTGAGTTTGCTGCTGAGGAAAAAATGAATGAGATTAGAAACCAAAGAAACCTCACTGTCGAATATATTAAGCAAAACACAGAAAAGAAGACATATGGGTTAGAATATGATATAGCTGTTGATTCTTTCCTGGCATTAAAGGCTGCAAATAATTGGCTGAATGAACTCATGCGGAAAAAAGAGGAAGGGTCAAACACAATCGAGAGTGAAAAAGCTGTAAAACAACAACTTACAATTCAGA
>Ga0194037_1001870_pt1 | contig 14636 bp, 13 predicted proteins | sample JunL306m_MetaG_FD_148653 | JGI IMG/M metagenome (GOLD analysis project Ga0194037, IMG submission 148653) | Anoxic zone freshwater microbial communities from boreal shield lake in IISD Experimental Lakes Area, Ontario, Canada - Jun2016-L304-6m | ecosystem: Environmental > Aquatic > Freshwater >...
AGGTAATGGATGTGTTGAGCATGGCTAGCTTGAGAGAAATAGGGATGCAACCGCTGCCTGTGCCAACATCTAAGATCGATAGGTCTTTCTGATGTTCATGGTTCTCAGAAATGATCCATTGTACCAGTTCTTCTGTTTCGGGGCGAGGAATGAGCACATGTTCATTCACTTTGAAATCGTGCCCCATGAATAAAGTACTGCCCAATACATACTGAAGTGGAGTGCCTTTTAGTAATTTTGCTTTAAAGTTGATAAATTGTATTTCCTGATCTGCTCTCAGGGCCTGATCTTTGTTCATCAGGCGTTGCATTTTATTTAATCCGGTAATATGATGTAAGACATCGTGTGCAATAGCAGTTGCCTCATGAGTATCGTACAACATTTCTAGTTCGTCGCGAAGCTGATAGAATGCCTGATTATTTGAAAACATGTGTATAAAGATATAAATGAATCATTAAGAACAAAGCGGTCTGAAATTATTGTTACATTAGTATATATGTTAAGCATAAGAGAGGAAAAATATATGAAAAGGTGCATGGAGTTGGCCCAATTTGCCAAAGGGCATACAGCGCCTAATCCTATGGTAGGAGCTGTATTAGTACATGATGGAATAATAATAGGTGAAGGGTGGCATAAGGAATATGGAAAGGCGCATGCAGAAGTGAATTGTATAGATAGTGTGAGTGCAGATAATAAAAAATTAATACCAGAGAGTACTATGTATGTGAATCTGGAGCCATGTGCGCATGAAGGGAAAACACCAGCTTGTGCTAAGAGATTAATACAGGAAAAAGTACATGCGGTATATATATCAAACGTTGATCCATTTGAGCAAGTGAGGGGAAAAGGGATAAACATATTAGAGCATGCAGATATAAAAGTGAAGGAAGGCACACTAAAAGATGCCGGACTATGGCTGAACAGAAGATTTTTCTGTTATCATCAACAAAAACGGCCTTATATCATACTGAAGTGGGCGCAGAGCTATGAAGGTAATTTAGCCCCTGCAGATAAGAGCCGAATGCAACTGAGTAATACGAGTAGCCAACAGTTAGTGCATAAATGGCGTATGGAAGAAGCAGCTATAATGGTAGGATATCATACTGCTATGAATGATAACCCGCAGTTAACTGCCAGAAAATGGGAAGGTAAGCAGCCACTAAGAATAATACTGGATAGGAATCTACAATTGCCTAAGACACATAATATTTATAATGGAGAGGCTGTCACCTGGATCATCAATGAAGTGGAAGATGGAATCGTAGGTAATGTAACATATGTGCGGCTGCGGTTTGATGGCACCTTATTGCAACAAATATTGAATAAACTACATGCAGCTAAAATACTTTCGTTGATGGTAGAAGGCGGTGCTGAGTTGCTAAATAGTTTTATGAAGGAAGGCTTGTGGGATGAGGCAAGAGTATTTGAAACAACTGTAAGCATAGAAAAGGGATTAGCAGCCCCTAATATGAAAAAGAATGAAAGGAAATTAGAGTTGGCTATAGAAGATGATATGCTAGAAGTATATGTGAACCAAGAGAGTGCATATCCTTATATTAGCGGTATGGAATTATAAATGGAATTAGATGTTTTATTTGGTTGCCAATATTTTACTGAACACTCTTTTAGCTGCTATATTCAAGGTTTTTCCGAGGTATAGGATAGATGCTTTTCAGGCCATAGTAGTGAACTATGTGACCTGTGTGATAACAGGAAGTATTTTTCTTGGGCGTTTTCCGTTAGGAGTAAGTAGTGTGAGCCAAGGATGGTCGCCATGGGCATTACTAATGGGGCTTGGTTTTATATCCATATTCAATCTGCAAGCATATTGTACTAAAGTAGATGGTATAACTACAAGTACCATAGCCAATAAACTATCGTTGGTAATACCGGTGCTTTTCTCTGTATATCTGTATAGCGAACATTTGGGCTATGGGAAAATACTGGGTATTGTGTTGGCATTCCCGGCAGTGTACCTAAGCACCAGAGTACAAGAAGATGGTAAAAAACAAGAATTGCTATGGCCGGTACTATTATTTGTGGGTAGCGGATTATTGGATACTGTAGTGAAGTTTGTAGAGCAACGATATTTGAATAATCCGGAGATACAACAAGTATATACGATACATGTATTTTCAGTAGCTGCTATGGCAGGCGTGACACTAGCTGCCATATTGACCATAGCAGGCAAGATCAAATTATCATGGCGAAATGTGGTGGCGGGAATATGTGTGGGTATCCCTAACTATTTCTCTATTTACTTTTTTATCAGAATGCTGAATAGCCATCTGCTACAAAGCTCTGCGGCAATACCTGTGAATAATATAGGCATATTGGCAGCTGCATCGCTGACAGCCATTGTATTTTTCAGAGAGAAGGCTACCATAATGAGAGTAGTAGGCTTAGTGCTTTCGGTTATAGCCATTTTACTGATTGCCTTTACACGATAATATGCAGGATAGTTATAAGTATAAGACCATTATCAATGCTTCTACAGGGGAATTTAAAGACCGTGGCAGTAAATTCTTTGCATTTGCTTATCCTATCAACAGTGTGCAGGATGTAAAGGAAAAACTGCAAGTATTAAAGAAAGAGCATCCCAAGGCTGTGCATCATTGTTTTGCCTATAGAATTGGAACAGATGGGAAGCAATACAGGGCCAATGATGACGGAGAGCCATCGGGTAGTGCAGGCAGACCTATACTGGGGCAAATAGACAGTGCAGGGCTAACGAATGTACTGGTGGTAATTGTGAGATATTTTGGGGGAACATTACTAGGAGTGCCTGGTCTTATCAATGCTTATAAAACAGCTACGGCATTAGCCTTTGAGGCAGTAGAGACCATAGAAAAGTGGATAGAGGATAGCGTGCAAGTGAATTTTGACTACCCGACTATAAGCGAAGTGCTGTACCTGCTGAAACTGAGCGAGGCCAGTATCTATGAGCAAGACCTACAGCTGTTTTGTATCATAAAAGCAGGGATACCCAGAAAACATTCGGGTACTTATATACAGAGACTTTCGGAAATTAGAGGAGTGGTAGTGAAAAAAATAGTAGAAGATGAACAATAATTAATAGTTTGTCAAATAAAGAGCAACATACTACACTAATAAAAAATGAAGCCCGGCGGCTGGGGTTCATGTCGTGTGGTATTGCTATGGCTCAACAATTAGATGAAGATGCACTCAGGCTAGAGCGTTGGCTGAAGAATGGGTATCAGGGTGGGATGCAATACATGGAACGCTACTTTGATATACGTATAGATCCTAGGAAGCTAGTGCCAGGGGCAAAATCTGTGATCACATTATTGATGAATTATTTCCCTGAAGAGCAACAAATAGGATCTACTCCTAAAGTGGCCAAGTATGCATGGGGTACTGATTATCATTATGTGATAAAGGATAAACTGCATGATCTACTAGATTTCATAAGGCAGCATATAGGTGCAGTAGATGGACGAGGGTTTGTAGATAGTGCGCCTGTGCTGGAAAGAAGCTGGGCAGTAAAAAGCGGATTAGGCTGGATAGGTAAGAATGGGAATCTACTTAACAAGCAAGCTGGTTCATTTTTCTTTATTGCTACTTTAATAACCGATCTAGATCTAGTGGCAGATATGCCCTTTGCTACTGATCATTGTGGTAGCTGTACCCGATGTATAGATGCTTGCCCTACTGATGCCATAGTATCGCCAACGGAAGTAGATGGTAGTAAATGTATTTCTTACTTTACCATAGAGCTGAAAGATGCCATGATACCTAAAGATATTGCTGCAAAGATGGAAGGCTGGATGTTTGGCTGTGATATATGTCAGGATGTATGCCCATGGAATAGGTTTTCGAAAGCACACACAGAAACATCATTTAAACCTTTACCTGAAATATTGAACCTATCCATTGCGGAATGGGAGGGGATGAGTGAGGCGACATTTAGTACTGTATTCAAAAATTCACCTTTGAAAAGATCTAAATGGCAGGGTATTCAAAGAAATATAAAAGCAATAAAACAATAGTGGTTATTTGTTCTTACCGGTGAGCATAGGTACGAAACTAAAATCGCCTAACTCTTCTTCTATTGCATTACCATCCTTGTCTTTAGTAATACGCATCATCTTTTGGCCGGAATCATCGCCTACGGGTACTACCATAATGCCATTGGGTTTTAATTGTTCTACCAATTTTGGAGGGATGAATGGGGCTGCAGCTGTAATGATGATCTTATCGAAAGGGGCATATGTGGCTAAGCCCTCGTAACCATCCCCATAGAAACGTTTGATATTAGGGTAGCTATTTATAAAAAAGAACTGACCTACGAAATCATACAGTGCTCTCTGCCTTTCAATAGAATATACTGTGGAGCAAAGTTCTGCCAAAACGCAGGCCTGATAGGCACTACCTGTACCGATCTCTAAGACTTTATCGAATTTTTTGATCTCTAGTAATTGCGTTTGGTAGGCGACAGTATATGGATGTGAGATAGTTTGTCCTGCTGTAATTGGGAATGCACGATTCTCATAAGCAATACGCTCAAAAGCAGGGTCTAAGAAAAAATGGCGGGGTATGGCATCAATTGCTGCCAGTACTTTTTCGTCCTTTATGCCTTTTTCACGTAGTTCCTGTACCAGTTGTTTACGTAGTCCTTTATGTAAGTAAGTATCTTCTTTAGGTTTGCTGTGCAGCATTCGGCAAAGGTAGAACAGTAATGGGGGAAATAAAAGTGTAAGGAGTAGCTATTTGAAATTCAATACGAGGCCCACACCTAATCCACCTGGTAAGGCAATGGGTTGCACCTGCATAGAGATGTCTTTTGACACATCAAAATTTTTGAGGTGTGCAAAAGTAACTGCATCCATTACTTGAATGACATATCCCAATGCTGTTACCAGTACGCTTATATCTACATATCGCTTGTAGCCATCCTGTAATTGCTTGAGGGATTGGGTATCGTATATGCCTTCAAAGGCATCGTGAATGGTAGGATCGTTGCTGATGCGGCCTATATAGGCTTTGCGATAGGTATTGTATTGATCAATATTGAAAGCAAGGAAATAAACGGCAACTGCCATGCCTGCATAAATAACGGGAACTTTCCAATATTGACGATTGTATAATTGCCCCATGCCAGGGAGTATGGCAGAGTATAGTCCTGATTTTTTGGGTTTGGGTTGAAATTTCTCTTTTTTAGGGTTTGGAATTTCCTGAAAGGTAGCGCTACTGTCTTTAGTGCTTTGAGCCATAGCATACTGTGGTATAGTCCAAAGGCATATGGCCAATATTAGTATGATATATCTATGGTATGAACGAAGCATCTATAAATTGTGACATTAAAAGACGGGGCAAAGATAAAAAGTAATGAGCAATGTTGACAATATAATATGTATAAAAAGAGCCTTGTGAAAGGTCACAAGGCTCTGTAATATTCAAACAATTTATTTCTTATCAGTATTCATGTTCAATGTCATGCGTGTCTTAGATAAGTCGTTGATGATATTGACAGTTTCTGCAATGTAAATATCTTTTTTTAGATACTTCATCCAATCTTCGTTCTTTTTCACTGTGCTGCTATCTGTATTGATACGGCTCATGTCCTCCTTAGGATTAACAATAGTAAGCATATCTTGTTTTTTCTGCATTTCCTCTAGTTTCTTAGAAGTAGAGTTAGCTTCTTCAACTTCCTTACGGTATTTAGCTTCATTGAGCGAGAATGTACCGTCTTCTTCTTGTTTCTTGATGCGAGTTGCATTTTCCTTGATAAGGTTGAATATAGGGTTATTAGCAACACGAGCATTACTCATTTGGACTATATTATTGTAATTGATTGGAGGGTTGGAAGGAGTGTAAGCAGCTGGAGCTATCTCATCCCATTGAAGAGCAGATTTATCATGGCGTTCGCCCATTGAAAGGTCTTGATAGTCAGGTAATGCTACATCTGGTGTTACACCTTTAAGCTGAGTAGAGCCACCATTTATACGATAGAATTTTTGAATGGTGATCTTCAAAGCACCGATAGGTCCTTCGTTGTTTGATTGCATTTTCATGCGGGTAAGGGGATCTACAAATTCATCCAGCGAAACTACTTTTTGTACAGTTCCCTTACCGTAAGTAGTGGCGCCTACTATCACAGCGCGCTTGTAATCTTGCATGGCCGCAGCTAATATTTCAGATGCAGAAGCGCTATTACCATTCACCATGATAGCCAGAGGGCCATCGTATAATACAGCATCGTTACGGGCACTCAGTGTCATAGGGGCAGCATCGTTGCTTTTTACCTGAACAACAGGCCCTTTGCCAACGAAAAGTCCTACCATATCTACCACATCACTGAGGGAACCACCGCCATTTTCGCGAAGGTCTAATACGATACCTGTAACGCCTGCATTCTTTAATTTTTGCACTTCATCGGATACGTCTTTAGCGCAACGGCGACCATTAGCATGTTGGAAGTCATTGTAAAATTCACGTAGGTAAATATAACCAACAGGCCCATCTTTACTATTGACGATAGCAGATTTTGCAAAGGTCTCTTCAGTCTCTACTTTGCCTCGTTTGATTGGTATGATCTTGCTAGATCCGTCCATCCTTTTTACTGTAAGGCGAACAACTGTATTTTCCTCGCCTCGTATGAGTTTTACAACATCTTCTATATCAAAACCTTGAACATCTACCGGTTCGCCAAGTGCTTGAGCTACTTTTACTATTTCATCGCCTGCTTTCAGTTCGCCTTGTTTCCAACATGGGCTACCTGTAATGATAGATACGATCTTTACTTTGCCATCGTCATCAGATTTCAGCTGAGCGCCAATGCCAAAGAAAGCACCAGACATCATCTCATCGAAACGTTTTTTGTCCTGAGGAGGGAAATATTCAGTATGAGGGTCTTCTGTATTAGTGATACACTCTACATAGAAAATTGAGAAACGTTCGTTCTCATCGATTTTATGCCAGCGTTTGAAATAACTGTCATTATTCTTGCGAATGCTGGCGCGAGCATCTGTTTCTAGTTCAGCATCAGTCTTTATCTTTTTCAAAGAAGTGTCTTTGTCTTGTATTCTTTTCTCTTGTTCTTTTTTAAGATCTACATACTTACCTAACACTCTGAACTTCAAGTGCTGATACCAACGAGCATTTAAAGCGGACTCATCAGTTGCAAAAGTGAGCTTGTCGCTGCTGAGTTGTATACTATCATCCGTATCGAAAGAAAAAGGTTTATCCAGTATTTCTTTATAGAATTTTTCAGCTCTGGCCAGATTAGAAACTGCCATGCCGTTCATTTTTTCATAAAACTCAATAGATCCGGAATTTATCTCGTCATCCAGGCTAAATTCATATTTTTTTAATTCGTCGATGTCTTTTTGGGTAAAGAACAATTTTTCGTAATCTATTCTATCCAAAACGCGGTGGTAAACTTTGGATGAGAAGGAATCGTTGATATCACGAGCTGAATAGTGGCCATCTTTGATGGTCTGCATGATGGTCTTAATGATCAGGGACTTTCTCTCTGCACTACTGGTACCACTATTTACGTACCTAAAGGAAAAAAAGGTTATCAAAGCACCTACCACCAAAAGTGGGATCAAAATCTTATTCTTCATGAACTGCAACATAGTCTGATAATTAATAAAGCTATGAAACAAATGTATATTATTCGCTGTTAATAAAACGCTAATCACCAATGATTTTAAGGGGATAGAAACGGGGGGATTTTTGGATAAGGCTAAGTTGTAACTTGCAGCTTTATTTTCTACATATGCAAACAGTACATTTCGCTGATCTGGGAGAGATAGAATATGGAGCCGCCTGGCAAAAGCAGGAGGAACTTATGCAACAAAATATTCATGCAAAGGCAGATTGGTATTCTAAATCTGATACTGAAAGGCCTACACAGCTGAATACTAAGCATTACCTGTTATTCTGTATGCATCCACATGTATATACATTGGGCAAAAGTGGACATATGGAAAATCTGCTGGTGAACGATACGAGAATGAAGGAACTGAATGTCACCTTTTATAAAACCAATAGAGGGGGGGATATTACCTATCATGGACCTGGGCAGATAGTAGGTTATCCAATATTTGATCTGGAATTGTTCTTTACCGACTTGGGTAAGTATATGCGCAGCCTAGAAGAAGTGATGATCAGAGTGCTCTCAGTATACGGAATTAAGGGAGATAGGTTGCGAGGCTCAACAGGAGTATGGCTGGACCCAGAGACACCACGTGCCCGTAAAATATGTGCTATGGGAGTACGATGCAGCAGGTGGGTGACCATGCATGGTTTTGCCTTGAATGTGAATACGGACCTACGATATTTTGACTATATAGTACCTTGTGGCATCACAGACAAGAGCGTTACATCCCTGAAAAAGGAACTAGGACAAGAAGTAAATGAGGATGAAGTAAAAGACTTGTTAATAAAAGAGTTTGAAAATGTTTTTGGAGTTAGAATGGCTAATTTTATAGTTCCTGAAAACTTGGGAACAACAAGCAATATTCCTAATTGATACTAGAGGCATGAGTCGTGAAATAAAATACAGGTGGGGCAGTGAGCAGCTTATTATAGAGCTAGGCGACCGTATACAGCCAAGGATAAAGGTGTTGTTCATAGCTGAATTTTTGGTGACAGGAGGTATGGCAACAGTTTTTATGTTACAGTCGAGGCCATTTTCTGCGAATTGGATGCATTGGGTTACAGGCATTGGTGCCGCGTGTTTATATTTGGTAGCTTCTTATCGTTTTTTATCGCGTATTTTATTCAGAGAAAAGCTCGTTTTGAATCATTCTGAGTTGATACTTATCCAAACTTCTTTATTTGTACGCAAGACCATTTTTTATGATTGGAGTATGATAGGACCATTGCATTATGTAGGTAAAGATAGCAAGACCGATCATCCACTAAAAGGTCAGTGTTACGATTATTTTGGTTTTGAGACACAGGAGCAATTGATACAAAGTTTGCACCAAAGTGGCAATTTGTATTTTAATTACGGCGGTTTTCCCATTCGCTTTGGTCAGGGAGTATACTCATGGCATGCCGAAGATGTAGTGCGAATGATGAAACTGTTTAGAGGTGAAAAGTTATTGCTTGCACCCGAGTGGGACCATATGTTGCAAGAAAACGATACTATCTAATATACAGCTACTGAGCCTGTATCGAAGTGTTTGCCATCCTTAAAAATTTTGAATTTATACATTCCTTTTTGTTGAAAGTTTCTTTTATCTATAATGAGCGGAGAGGCATTGATACGTGGGATTTCCAACACATTTTTGCCTTGTAAGTTGTAGAATTTCAGTTCGTAGGTATGGGCTTTGATATTGGGTAATGAAACTTGGATATGTCCTGTATTGCCATCTGTAAATACATAAGGAGAAATGAGATACAGATAAGGGTCGAAATCCTTACCATCGTTAGGAGTAGTGATCTTTATTATAGGTTTTAACTTCATGAGAGAATCACGGATAGCAGCCTTTCTTTCAGCTGCACGTACAGAGTCATAGTAGCCTGTCATATCTGCAATAAAGTGTCCTACAGAATCTTTATTGCTAATAGGTTTAGGCGCAATTTTCTGAAAAGGCTCATTTGTAGTGATCTGTGTTTGAGAGTGCATTACTAACTGAGTAGCATCTACATGTATTTTGATACGGTTGCTGGTCCAGGGTACGGAAGAATTGGCAAATACAACATTCACACGATACCAATTATCTCCAGACAAGGGATGTTCATCTACAAAACCCTGAGCCCCCTTTTTAGGTTTTTTTAAGGTGCCAATAACAGTATAACTGCGGACACTATCATAAGAACGCTGTATGGAAATACTTTGTACCCCATCATACTGGCAAGTCCAGCTGAGCATGTTCGTTGCATGAAGGGAATTACCGGAAATATCCGGTAACATGGGCTGTGCTTGCGCAGATGTTACCAGGAAAAGTAAAACAATTATATATCCAGAGAGCCTGAACGGGAACATATGCCAAACCTACTTAAAATATTATAGGTACAAAACTTTAAACGCATCATTTTAACTTTAGTTATAGGTGATTGGTCGGAGTAATTATAAGCCCTGAGCCTATATTACTTGTACAAATGACATTTTATCTTTAGGTTTATACGATATAATTTCTTTTATGGGATTGTTTACGAAAAAACCACTTAGTATACTCATTAACGAAGCCGATGACAGTGAAAAAGGCTTAAAACGCACACTGGGGGCCGGTAATCTGGTGGCTCTAGGTATAGGTGCTATTATAGGTGCAGGTCTTTTTGTGCGAACTGCAGCGGCAGCAGCTAATAATGCAGGCCCATCAGTTACTATAGGTTTTATAGTGGCGGCGGTAGGTTGTGCATTTGCAGGACTATGTTATGCTGAATTTGCCTCTATGATACCTATTGCGGGTAGTGCGTATACATATTCATATGCTACTATGGGTGAATTGGTAGCTTGGATCATAGGGTGGGATCTGGTACTGGAGTATGCCGTTGGTGCTGCCACTGTTGGGATAGCATGGAGTGAATATCTGAACAAGTTATTAGAGCGTATGTTCGGGGAGGGGCATCGAATTTCCTTTGAGTGGTCACATTCTCCATTTGAAAAATTTACAGATGCAGCAGGTGTGATGCACCATGGTATGATGAATGTACCTGCACTGTTTATCATATTTGCATTAAGTATGCTATTGATACGAGGTATGAAAGAGTCTGCCACGGTAAATGGAATCATTGTAATTTCTAAAGTAGCTATTGTAATACTTTTCATTATACTGGGATGGAGTTATATCAATCCGGTAAATCATACACCATATATACCTGCTCCTTCAACATATACAGATACCCAAGGCGTAACCCATGCCTATGGGGGAATATGGGGAATACTGGGTGCTGCAGGGGTGGTTTTCTTTGCTTTCATTGGGTTTGATGCTGTATCTACTGCAGCCCAGGAGGCTAAGAATCCTAAGAAGGATATGCCCATAGGTATATTAGGTTCGCTGGTGGTGTGTACAATACTATACATACTATTTGCACATGTGCTGACCGGGGTGGCTAGCGTAAATGATTTCCGTACACAAGGTCGTGAGGCTTCGGTGGCATATGCAGTGAAAACATACATGACCCAATATACATGGCTTGCTGACTTTGTAACTGTAGCAATACTGTTCGGCTTCTCGTCTGTAATTCTTGTAATGTTAATGGGGCAGTCAAGAGTTTTCTACTCTATGAGTCGCGATGGGCTGGTACCCAAAGTATTCTCTGATCTGCATCCTAAATTCAAAACACCTTATAAATCGAACTGGATATTTTTTGTATTAGTAGGCATGTTCGCAGCATTTGTACCCGGAGATATTGTAGGCGATATGACCAGTATCGGTACACTCTTTGCCTTTATACTGGTTTGTGCAGGTGTATGGATCATGAGAGTGAAAAATCCGGAGATACCTCGTCAGTTCAAAACACCATTAGTGCCATTAGTGCCAATATTAGGTATCATAGTATGTGGTGCTATGATAGCAGGGCTAGGATGGACCAATTGGGCAAGGCTGATAATATGGTTGTTGATAGGTTTTGTTATCTACTTTGGTTATAGTCGCAAACATAGTAAGCTGAGTAACCCGAATAAAAAATAATTATTATCCACTAACATTATTCATATCGGTATAGGCATTAGTCTATACCGATTTTTTTACCCGTAAAATTGCCTTTTATGTACCTGAATGGATTTGAAACAAAAAGACTGAATACTCGCTGTCTTACAGTTGATGATATACCCGCATGGACAGAATACTTTCAAGATAAAGTAGGTACTACATTTATACCTAATGATACACAACTACAGCCGGAAGAAAGAGCTGCTGAGTGGATCACCATTACAATGGATAGATATGTGACTTATGGAACAGGTTTACAAGCACTTATAACTAAAGACGCAGGAGTGCTGGTAGGTATATGTGGTGTGTTAAGACAAGAAGTGAAAGGCAAAATAGAATTTGAGATAGGTTACCATTTATTACGCAGGTATTGGGGAATGGGATATGCTACAGAAGCAGCACGTAGATTTAGAGACTATGCTTTTGAGAATAACATTGCAGAATCATTAATCTCAATTATTCACCCATTGAATTTTCTTTCGCAGAATGTGGCTATGCGTAATGGTATGAAACTGAGTGAAAGAGGTATCATCTGGCGTAATCGAGAGTACGATGTATATAGAATTACAAGAGCTGAATGGGAATTACAACGCTAGCAATAATATTTTTTCCACCAGTATTGGAATACGATCAATGCCCAAATAGTAGCATGACTATCTTCGGGGTTAGAGCTGTGTAGTTTCTTTTTCAGATCTTCAACTGCAGAAGTCTTAAAAATACCTTGTTCTTCAACAAATTGTCTATTCAACAGATCGTCATTGATGAGCCCCCATAATTCTTTACGGAACCAATCGAGCAATGGGATCTCAAAACCTTGTTTGGGGCGGTTATAGAGTTCTGCAGGCAGCATGGGTCTGAAGGCGTCTTGTACTATTTTCTTTTTAAGTTTACCATCTATTTTGTATTGCTCAGGAAGCCCAAAAGCAAAGTCTACTACCTTGTAATCTAGGAATGGACTACGTACTTCAAGGCTATTAGCCATGCTCATCATATCTACCTTTACCAACATGTCGCTTTGTAGTACAAGGTTCATATCAGTGAGTAATACTTCATTATAATCGTTGCCATTAATATATTTCAATAATTCCAGTCTTTCGATCTGCATAAGTCCGGTGTTTACTTTGCTAAGAGATGTAGAAGAAAGGAGCGTATTTGTATTCTTTACATTATTGATTGTAGCCCAGCGCCAGTAGCGGTCTTGAGCACTAAGATTAGCACCTTCTGCAAATCGATGTAACTGCCTGAAAATATTAGTTACTTTATTATTGCGGCTGCGAGGTAACATCTGCCATAATGGTCCGGCAGATTTTACTATACTGTTAACCGGAGATCTGCGACGTACTTTCCATTCCGCCGCATGTTTGTTGTATCCTGCAAATACCTCATCGCCACCATCGCCACTTAGTGAAACTGTTACATGTTGACGAGTATGTTTACACAGTATATATACCGGAATGGCAGATGAATCAGCAAATGGTTCGTCTATATAGTCTAATACATCGTATATGTGTTCTAAGAAATCATTAGAGGTAAGTGAGAAAACTGTGTGATGGGTTTTATATTGTTTAGCTACCAGTTGCGCATATTTGGTTTCATCAAAGAATGGATGGTCTTTGTAACCTATAGAGAAAGTATTGAGTTGTGAACTATACTTACTAGCCAGTGCAACAATAACAGAAGAATCGATACCACCACTGAGAAATGCACCTAGTGGTACATCTGATATCATACGTTCCTGCACGGCAATGTCCATATGGTGTATGAGTTCCTTCTGGGCTTGTCCATAAGTAAATTGATCGTACAAAGTTGGGTGTGTACTTAAAGTATAATAAGGCTCATATGATTGTCTGCCTTTAGAATTATAAACCATATAGTGCCCTGCTTTCAGTTTGGCTACGCCTTTCAGCATACTTTGAGGCTGAGGTATATAGTTCAGTTGCAGATATTCATGTAGTACTGTATAGTCCAGTTCTTTAGATATATCCCATTCCAAAAGGGACTTCATTTCAGAAGAAAAGGCCAGATAATTATCGCATGCATAGTAGAGTAATGGTTTTTTGCCATACCTGTCGCGAGCAATGATCATAGTGCCTGTGTGGGTATCATAGAATGAAAATGCAAAGAAGCCGCTAAGCCATTCGAGGCATTTGGTACCATATTCTATCAATAAGTACAATAGTACTTCGGTATCAGAACCTGTTCTGGCACCACCTATTTGCTGCCAAACAGATGTTAATCGATTGTTACTAAGTTCTTTGAAGTTGAATATCTCTCCATTGAAAACAATAATGTAACGGCCTGTATGGTCGGCCATGGGCTGGCCCGCACTGTTAGAGGTGTCAATAATAGACAATCTACGATGGCCTAATGCCACTGTTTCATTTGAATAAATATTGCCGCTATCAGGCCCCCTCAAAAAAAGTTTTTGAGTGGATTGTGTTATTTTTGCTAGGTTAGTAGCAGCGTTTTTATGTAATGCGTAAAAACCGGTTATACCACACATGTAGCAAAGGAAGAATAAATAAATTGAATTTGTACCGTTATAATAATAAACTAAGATAGGGAAATGGAAGAATCCTTTATAACATTATGGGACTATATTTTACTGCCTATATATCTAGTCATCATTTATGTGATCGCTAAAAGGTTTCGCGATCGTAAATATCCGGAAGGTCATCCCTTAAGGCCATATTTTTTGCCGGGGCTCACTGCCAAGATCGTAGGAGGCCTATTTATAGGTATGATATACCAATATCACTATGGTGGTGGTGATACATCAAACTATTTCTATCACGCGAGAATCATTAATAGTGCATTGGACGAGGGGCCTATAAAATGGTTCAATATGTTGTTCCGTATTCCTTCTGAATATGATGGACGATATTCTTTTTATATTTTGGGTATGGTGAGATATGGTAACTGGTATAATTCGCCATCGGAGTATATAGTATGTACCCTTACTGCCTTGCTGGGTATGGTGACCTTTACTAAATATTTACC
>Ga0194037_1001872_pt1 | contig 14633 bp, 13 predicted proteins | sample JunL306m_MetaG_FD_148653 | JGI IMG/M metagenome (GOLD analysis project Ga0194037, IMG submission 148653) | Anoxic zone freshwater microbial communities from boreal shield lake in IISD Experimental Lakes Area, Ontario, Canada - Jun2016-L304-6m | ecosystem: Environmental > Aquatic > Freshwater >...
GCCTGTACATCGTGGTTTTGTACCCAACGTAGTACAGGGTGTTGCATATCATAGGTTTGAATGAGTACACGCCCTGCACCATCTGCACGGCCGGCGCGGCCACTTACCTGCTCCATGAGCTGAAAGGCACGTTCGTTCACGCGGAAATCGGGATAACTGAGCAGACTATCTGCACTAAGAATACCTACCAGTGCTATAGGTGCAAAGTCCAGCCCTTTGACCACCATTTGTGTACCTACGAGAATATCTATCTTTTGTTTTTCAAGATCCTCCAGTAATTGCGACATATTTTTTTTGCCACGCATACTGTCTATATCCATACGCGCTACACGCGCCTTAGGGAATAACTGTTGTACTTCTTCTTCTATCTTCTCTGTACCGAAGCTTTTACTTATCAAGCGATTGCCACCGCAGGATGGGCAAGTGTGCATTACGGCCGTTTGCAGACCACAATAGTGGCAGTGCATCTTGTCGGTAGCTTTGTGATAAGTGAGAGAAACAGCGCAGTTTTTGCAATGAGGTACCCATCCACATGTAGTACATACCTGAAAAGGTGCATAACCGCGCCGATTCTGAAAGAGAATGATCTGTCGGCGGTTTTGCATGGCCTCTATCATGGCCTTTTGCAGTTCGGGAGTCAGTAATTTGAAACCCTGCTGACGAACTGCATCTAAAGATTTAGCATTGATAAGTTCGATAACAGGCATCTTTACTCCCAGATATCGTTCCTTCAATTCTACATAACCATACTTGCCCTGGCGCGCATTGTAGATGGTCTCTACAGAAGGAGTAGCTGAGCCAAGAACTACCTTAGCACCATGCAGGGAAGCTAAATATATAGCAGCATCGCGGGCATGAAAACGCGGTGCAGGGTCTTTTTGTTTGTAGGAAGCATCGTGTTCTTCATCGGCAATGATAAGGCCTATATCATTGTAAGGTAGCCATAGTGCAGAGCGTGGACCTATGACAATCTTATAAGTGCCTTTGCGTACTTTCTCCCATATCTCTACACGCTCGTTATTGCTGAAATGAGAATGATACACACCCAGTTCCTCGCCGAAGTAAGCATAGAGTCTACTGACTAATTGAGTAGTTAGAGCAATCTCAGGCAATAGCAATACAGCTTGTTTGCCCAATGCCAGATGGGCTTTTATCATATGGATGTAAAGGAGCGTTTTGCCACTTCCTGTTACACCCTGTAGCAATACTACGTTCTTCTCGTCCAGAGCCTTCTCCAGCTCGGTATATGCTACTTGTTGTGCAGGGGTGAAAACAATTTCTTTGGCTTCGCCTTTGCTGGTGAATGCCAGGCGATCCACATCCTTTTCTTCTATCACAAAAATGCCCTTATCTGCCAGAGCCTTTATCTGTGTGGCATTGGCAGAGGTACGCTCTATCAAATCGTGCTGACGAACAAAACCATTTTTAATTGATAGTTCTATATAGGCCATCAGCAGTTCTAATTGCTTAGGTGCGCGATGCAGCTGATCGAAAAGGGCATGCATGGCTGGTTCTTCTTTATAAGCAGGTGCAAGCGTTACTACACGTTCTCTGCGAGGACGATAAGTGGGTTCTAAAGAATCGTTGATAATGACCGTTTCTTTTTCAAGCAATTCATTGATCACTAAGGTGAGGTGACGCTGACCTACAATGCTACGCAGTTCGCTAAAGGATAATTCACCGCGTAGTTCTAATGCCTCTACGGCAGGTAGCGCCTCATAACTCCATTCCTGCACCACATCTCTATCTACAGGCGACCATTGCAGGCGGGTTTCGCTCATCAGTTTTAGGTGGGCGGGCAACGCAGCTTGCATTACCTCACCCGGAGCAGCCATATAGTAGTGCATGATCCAATTCCAAAACTGTAATTGTTTGGTATTGACCACAGGCTCTTCATCTATAATGCTGCGAATGGGTTTTACCTGATAACCTTCGGGGTGTTCGTTGTGCAGGCGAGCCACTATGCCGGAGTATTGTTTGTTCTTGCCCAGAGCAACCTCTACACGCATGCCTACAGATAGTAGTTCCTGCATATCATGTGGCACACCATATGTGAGTGACTGCGTAAGATTGAGCGGCAAGATCACATCGGCATAACGGTAAGTGCTGGAAGAAGTATTATGGGCAAACAAAGAAGGCATAGAACTTGCAAGTTAATGCAATAAGAGAATGTGTAGAAGCGGTTAAATATGAGGAAATATGATGAATTGATACCGAAAAATAAAAGATATGATGCATTCTGCTAATTACTGGCAATTGAATGACATTCAGTCTTCGTACCTTTGCATCGTAAAAAGAAGAAAAGATACATGGCAAAACAAACTGAAAGGAAGTGTTCTTTCTGTGATAGAGCTGAAAGTGGAGTGAATATTCTCTTCACAGGGCTGAAAGGAAATATATGTGATCAGTGCATAGAAAATGCACATCATTTACTGCATGAGAACAGTAAAGAAGCGCAGAAGAAGCCGGATAGTAAGCACGACCTGAAGAACCATAAAGTGCACAAACCACGCGAACTGAAGGAATTTTTGGATCAATATGTAATAGGACAAGACGATGCCAAGAAAGTAATGTCTGTGGCTATCTATAATCACTATAAGAGGTTGACACAACCTATAACAGATGATGTAGAGATAGAAAAATCTAACATGATTATGGTAGGTGAGACTGGTACAGGTAAGACCTTACTGGCTAAATCTATAGCACGTTTATTACAAGTACCTTTTGCTATTGTAGATGCTACTGTGTTTACAGAAGCAGGATATGTGGGTGAGGATGTGGAAAGTATCCTATCGCGTTTGCTACAGGCTGCCAACTTTGATGTAGCTGCAGCTGAGCGAGGTATAGTATATATAGACGAAATAGATAAGATAGGTCGTAAGAGCGACAATCCATCTATCACCCGTGATGTAAGCGGTGAAGGTGTGCAACAAGCTATGCTGAAACTGTTGGAAGGTTCTGAAGTGCTGGTACCACCACAAGGCGGACGGAAGCACCCTGAACAGAAAATGGTAAAAGTAAATACACAGAATATATTATTCATATGTGGAGGGGCTTTTGAAGGTATTGATAAGATGATAGCACGTAGGGTACAAACTGCCTCTATTGGTTATAATGCGATCAAAGCTACCAAGGAGTTGGACCGTGCCAATTTGCTGCAATATGTAAATGCACAGGATCTGCGCTCATTTGGCCTTATACCTGAATTGTTGGGAAGGTTACCAATTGTTACTTATCTGTTGCCGCTAGATACAGCCGCACTGAAACGAATACTTACAGAACCTAAGAATGCCCTGATCAAACAATACAATAAACTGTTTGAATATGAGGGTATCAAATTGACTGTAGATGATGCGGCACTGGACTTTATGGTAGAAAAGGCTGTAGAATTCAAATTGGGTGGTCGTGGACTTCGTGCCATATGTGAAATGATACTCACAGATGCTATGTTCGATATGCCCTCTGAAAAACACGATGGTACTTTCCACCTTAGTGTAGAATATGCCCGCCAGATGCTGGATCATTCTAAACTGGAAGTACTAAAAGCAGCTTAATGTAATTCATAACACATAACACACTCGCAATGGAAGATCTGGTAAAGGAACTTATGGACAAAGCAGGATTAACTGAGCAACAAGCCATCAAATCGCTGCAAACAATTAAAGAATATATACAGTCTAAATTGCCACCTATGATGAGCGGGATGGTAGATAATTTCTTAGGAAATAAGGAAAGTAAAGATGATGTAATAGGCAGTTAATAGCCTCATGATATTCAATAAAAAAGCCCCAATATCGGGGCTTTTTTATTGAATCAATATTGTAATTTAAAATGTTGTTTTTCTTTGAATTCTTTTCTGAATAACAAGAACCCTATTTGATATATGTCTATGCTCATCTGTACAAAGCTATCCGCACAGAGTTTATTCCATTCGGTAGTATGGGCCAGTGTTTTGTGTATATCAGTAATTATTACCATGCTGTTATCTTTGAGTAAATGTTGATGGGCTTTAATGGTCTTTATCCAGGTATTGACTGTAGAAAACATCAGTAACATATCAGCATCATTGTTTTCAGTAGGTAAGCTTACAATATTATTATAGTTGTAATAATCAGCTATGCGGTTGATCAGATTCTCGTATTTCAGTTCCAGCCCAGGGCAGTTTATAGAGTGTGTTGATCGTAAAGGGCTCTTATCTCGTAATACGTTATCGATAAGGTCGTACACAAATGGAGAGTGGATTCCATGACGTGTTTTTGCTTGCCATTTATATATCAGAAATTGCCCAAATTCATGTAAGGTCATAGAGCCTATTTTATGCGCTCCCACTGTTCAAAAGTGAAACTATATTTATGTTTTTCATCTGTGGTATGATCTTCATGCCATACCTTTTTCCATTGAGAAAGATCTATAACCGGAAAGAAAGCATCAGCATCAGGTATAGAAGTATGTACGCGTGTCAGATACATGCGTTGTGCATAAGGCAATGTATCTTCAAATACTTGTCCGCCACCTATTATAAAGGCTTCTTCATTATGTTCTTTCTGTAATCGTTCTATTGCTTCAGGAATATCATTGTATAACAATACACCCTGTGGTAATGCAAAGTCTTTCTGACTTGAAAGTACAATGTTCAACCTACCAGGTAATGGGCGACCTAGAGATTCATATGTTTTACGACCCATGAATACAGGTTTGCCAATAGTAGTTCGTTTGAAAAATTTCAGGTCTTCGGGCAAATGCCATGGTAATTCGCCACGTATGCCTATGGCGTTATTTTCTGCGAGTGCTACTATAAGAGAGAGTATCATGATTACCAAAAGTAAACTATAAAATATCAATACCGGTAATGCTATGTTAGATAGCTACCGGTGCTTTAATAGCCGGATGATGTTGATAATTTTCCAAAGTAAAATCTTCAAACTTGAACTCGAACAGATCTTTCACGTCAGGATTCATCTTCATTGTAGGCAAAGGATATGGACTACGGGTCAATTGCAATTTAGCTTGTTCAATATGATTGTTGTACAAATGCACATCGCCAAAAGTATGCACGAACTTCCCTGCTTGCAGACCACATACCTGTGCCATCATCATAGTCAGCAATGCATAAGAAGCTATATTGAAAGGCACACCCAGAAACACATCTGCACTACGTTGATAAAGCTGACAGCTGAGTTTACCATCTGCTACATAGAATTGGAATAAGGCATGACAAGGGCTCAATGCCATTTTAGGCAGGTCGGCTACATTCCAAGCATTCACTATCATGCGTCTGCTATCGGGGTTGGTCCTTATTTGGTTCAGTACATCTTTTATCTGGTCGTATGTTTTTCCATCAGCACCAGTCCAGCTACGCCATTGGTGACCATATACAGGTCCCAAATCTCCATGCTCATTGGCCCATTCGTCCCATATACTTACGCCATTTTTATTCAGGTAAGCAATATTGGTATCGCCTTGTAGAAACCACAATAATTCGTACACAATAGATTTGAGGTGCAATTTCTTAGTAGTCACCATAGGGAAGCCCTCTTGCAGATCGAAGCGCATTTGGTAACCAAAGCAGCTAAGTGTGCCTGTGCCGGTACGATCATTTTTTTGAGTGCCAGTGTCTAATATGTGTTGGAGTAGGTGGAGATAAGCCTGCATAATGTAAATGTATACAGCAAAATTAAGCTAACAATGCTTTTAAAATAGTATTCATAAGCATTTGTGTGGATAAATGATAAATACTTTCAAAAGCTTATCGTATTTTGCAGCCACATATAATCAATTATTTTATGAGCGCTGTGCTATCCATAGTAATTCCTGCATACAACGAAGGGCGAACGATCCATAATATCCTCAATAAAGTGAAGGCAGTTAGTTTGATAGATGGGATACAAAAGGAAGTGATCATTGTAAATGACTGCTCAAAGGATAATACTGAAGAAGCTATACTCGCTTATAAGGCTACTAACCCAGATCTACCAATAAGTTATTACAAACATGAAGTAAATCAGGGAAAAGGTGCTGCCTTACATACCGGCATTCGTGAGGCAAAAGGGGATTATGTCATCATTCAGGATGCAGATCTGGAATATGACCCTAATGAATATAATATTCTGTTGAAACCTATCATCGATGGATTTGCAGATGTGGTGTATGGTTCAAGATTTATGGGAGGTAAACCACATCGTATCCTCTTCTTTTGGCATTCTATAGGTAATGGTTGGCTTACCATGGCTTCTAATATGTTCACCAATCTGAATCTGAGTGATATGGAAACATGTTACAAGCTCTTCAGACGTGAAACGATCCAAAGCCTTAAACTGGAAGAAAAACGCTTTGGCTTTGAACCTGAAGTAACGGCCAAAATATCTCGTGTTCCTAAAATTCGTATTTACGAAGTTGGGATCTCTTATTATGGACGTACTTATGAAGAAGGAAAGAAAATAGGCATGAAGGATGCTTTCCGTGCTTTGTATTGCATTCTGAAATACAACATTTTCAAAAAATAGTTCCCCAAACAAAGACCATAAGTCAAAATCGTATGCCTGTTATATTACCGGTAAAAGGAATCGCACCACAAATACCTGAAAATTGCTTTATAGCTCCTAATGCAACAATAGTAGGTGATGTAGTGATGGGCAACGACTGTAGTATATGGTTCAATGCTGTAGTGCGTGGCGATGTCAATAGCATTAGAATGGGCAATAAAGTGAATGTACAGGATGGAGCTTGTATACATTGTACTTACGAGAAAACAAAAGTGAACATAGGTGATAATGTATCAATTGGGCATCATGCACTTGTACATGGTTGTACCATTGAAGACAATGTGCTGATAGGAATGGGAGCTATAGTAATGGACAACGTAAAGGTAGGTGCGAACAGTATTATTGCTGCGGGTGCAGTAGTTTTAGAGGGTACAGTAGTACCTGCAGGAAGTATTTTTGCAGGGGTTCCTGCCAAAAAAGTGAAGGAGATCAGCAAGGAATTATTGAACGGAGAGGTAGAAAGAATAGCTAATAATTATGTAATGTATAGCTCCTGGTTCAAGTAAAAGCCCGTAAAGTCTATCAAATTACATAAAAAATTATATTAAAATTAGGTATAGCTAACTATTGCATGGTAAGCAGATACCTTATACATTTGCTTGAAATTAATCAAACACACACACTATATGAAAAAATTGATTTTCGCTCTTTTGGCTGTTGGTAGTGTAGCAGCTGCTAATGCACAATCCAACAGTATATTACTTTACGGTAATGCCGGTCTTTCTACTTATACAGATTCTGCAAGCACCAACCATTTCAATTGGAACCTGAGCCCGGGCATAGGTTATCAATTCGATCAGCACTGGACAATTGGACTGGCCTTAAGCTATGGTCAAATGACTACTAAAGTAGATGGTGGTGATAGAGTTAATAATAACGTATACTCTGCAGGTGCATTTGGTCGTTATACTCATAACATCAGCAACATATTTTATTGTTATGGTCAGTTAGATATGGGCTACCATGGTGGTAACACTACAGGTAATGCACCTACTTCTAACAGATTCGGTGGTTTCTATTCTTCTTTGACTCCAGCAGTTGGTATCAACATCAAGAACGGTTATGCTCTTAACTTCTCTATCGGTGGAGTTGGTTACATGACTACTAAGTATGATGATCTGGCTAATGGTAGCAGTGGATTCAATATCACTTTCGGTCAACAAATGAATGTTGGTATCTCTAAGAACTTCGCTTGTCACCACATGCGTAGCCACCACGAACCAGGTGAAGATGCTCACAAAATGAAAGAAGGTGATGATGATGATGCACCTAGCAAGAAAGCAACTAAAAAAGCTAGAAAAGACGACGACGATTAATTGATAAGTCATAAATATTGAAACGCTACCACACATTGGTAGCGTTTCTCATTTTCACAATATTCTCTTTTTGCTCTTAGTTTAATTTATACGGACAACAAATATATTAAATACAAATAAATGTATTTATAAAAAAATATTTTTAGCCTACTACTTGAATTTCATCAAATAGCTATTATATTTGTCTACTTAATTGTTAAAAGCAAACGAAAAAAAATAATTAACAATAACTTAATCTTGACATTTACACACAATCTGGTATGAAAAAAATTATCCTCGCTTTATTGACAACATGCAGTGTAGCTGCTGTTAATGCACAAACGAACAGTATCCTCCTCTATGGTGATCTTGGTGTTAATAGAAATAGCACTGATGCTGGTAGCAACATGGGTACAACAACCCGTACTACTTGGGATTTCATGCCAGGTATTGGTTATCAATTTACAAGACACGTAACTCTTGGTCTGCAAGGTGGTTATGGCTCTATGCAAAACGACTTCCCTAATAATGGTACTGTAAATAGAAATAGCACTTTTGATTCTAAATGGGGTATGGGCATGTTCTTACGCTATACTGAAAATCTGGGTCGCACTTTTGCAATCTATGGTCAATTCAATGCCGGTTACATAGGTACACAACATAGAGAAGATAATACCAATACTAACGGTGGTTCTACTACTACTACTTTGAACGGTTTTGGTGCAAGCGTTTATCCTGCTGTAAGAGTGAACGTTTACAGAAATTTTGCACTGAATTTCAACTTCGGTGGATTTGATCTTGCTGTTTTAAGTGGCGACAATGGTGTAGGTGGTACTCGTACTGCTGATCATTTCGGATTCAATTTCGGTCGTCAAATGAATGTAGGTGTTTCTAAGAACTTCGGTTGCTGCGTGCGCCCTCACCACCATGATGAAGAACCGGCAATGGAAAATCGTCGTATGAGAAGCTCAGATGATGATGATGATATCCCAATGCCTAAAAAAGTAAAGAAAGCTCCAAGAAAAGTAGAAGATAACGGTAACGACCTGTAGTCTTTCACACATACTCTTTAAAGAAGCCATTCAGTTATCTGAATGGCTTCTTTGTTTTGTAAATCTATTGTATGTGAGAAGAACATACTACTCCCTAATAATGACTTAAAACACTGGTTAAAGGCTATACCCTTTCTGTATCATTTCGTAACTTTACCCGTATATTTTTTTAGCTACCTCTATCGGCAGCCAATCCTATTAGTTTAAATAGCATACAATATGTCATATATCCCCAAGCATAAAATACGCATTGTTACTGCTGCTTCATTGTTCGATGGACATGATGCATCTATCAATATCATGCGACGAATTATGCAAAGCAATGGTGCAGAGGTGATACACTTAGGTCACGACCGTGGTGTACAGGAAGTGGTAGATTGCGCAATTCAGGAAGATGCCAATGCAATCGCTATCACTTCATACCAAGGTGGCCACGTGGAATATTTCAAATACATGCGCGACCTGCTGAAAGAACGTGGTTGCGGTCACATAAAGATATTTGGTGGTGGTGGTGGTGTAATACTGCCTACCGAGATTGAAGAACTGCATAATTATGGTATTACCCGTATCTATTCTCCGGATGATGGACGCTCTATGGGTCTAGAGGGTATGATTGAAGATCTATTGAAACAAAGCGATTACCCTACAGGTAATGTACTGAATGGTGAAGTAGGCCATCTGATTGAAAGAGATGCTAAATCTGTAGCTCGCTTGATATCTGCTGCTGAGAATTATCCTGAATTACCGGAGACACTGGCAATGCTGAAAAAAGTATCAGAGATAGCAGCTACTGCTAAAGTACCTGTACTTGGTATCACGGGCACAGGTGGGGCAGGTAAGAGTTCATTAGTAGATGAGATAGTACGTCGTTACCTTATTGATTTTGCCGGAAGCAAAAAGACCATAGGTATCATTTCGGTAGATCCATCCAAACGTAAGACTGGTGGCGCTTTATTAGGCGATCGTATACGTATGAATGCTATCCGCAATCCTAGAGTGTATATGCGCTCTATGGCTACACGCCAAAGCAATTTGGCAGTATCTAAATACATTCACGATGCTGTCAATATCCTCAAAGCTGCCAAGTACGATCTGATCATATTAGAAACCTCAGGTATCGGCCAAAGTGATACGCAGATCACTGATTACTGCGACATGAGTATGTATGTAATGACACCTGAATATGGTGCTGCTACACAGCTGGAAAAGATCGACATGCTCGATTTTGCAGATATCGTGGTGCTTAATAAATTCGACAAACGTGGTGCATTAGATGCACTGCGCGATGTAAAGAAACAATACCAACGTAATCATAAACTCTTTAGCAGTAATGCTGATGATATGCCCGTATTTGGTACCATAGCTTCTCAGTTCAATGATCCGGGTACTAATACAATGTATCGTGCTTTGATGGATCTGGTAACAACTAAAACCGGTGCAGATCTCAAATCCACTTTCGTTTCCAGCGAGGAGATGAGCGAGAAGATTTATATCATCCCGCCTGCTCGTGTACGTTATCTGAGTGAGATCTCTGAGAACAATCGCAAGTACGATAAATGGGTAAAAGAACAGTCTGCAGTAGCACAAAAACTATTCGGATTGAAGAAGACCATAGAGACTGTGCAGGCTACAGATATAGAAGATAAGGACCGTCTGATAAAGACATTACAGGAAGTCTATGCCAAAACAGAATTGGACATAGACCCTAAGAATAAACATCTGCTGCAACACTGGGATGAAAAGAAACGTCAATTTCAGGATGAGTACTATGTATTCAAGGTGAGAGATAAAGAAATAAAGATCAAGACGCATACCGATTCACTATCTCATACAGCAATACCTAAGGTAGCGGTACCTAAGTTCGAAGCATGGGGAGAGATATTATTATGGGCATTGTCTGAGAACTTTCCTGGAGAATTCCCATATGCTGCCGGTATCTATCCTTTCAAACGTGAAGGTGAAGATCCTGCACGTATGTTCGCTGGTGAGGGTGGCCCTGAACGCACTAACAAACGTTTCCATTATGTATCTATGGGCTTACCTGCCAAAAGGTTAAGTACTGCATTTGATAGTGTAACTCTTTATGGACAAGATCCCGATCATCGACCTGATATATATGGTAAGATTGGTAATTCCGGTGTAAGCGTTTGTAGTCTGGATGATGCCAAGAAACTTTACAGTGGTTTCGATCTGGCAGACCCTAAGACTTCTGTATCTATGACCATCAATGGTCCTGCACCTACTATTACAGCTTTCTTTATGAATGCTGCCATAGACCAGCAATGTGAGAAATATATTAAAAAGCACGGACTGGAAGCAGAGGTGAACAGGAAAATTGATGCTATATACAAAGAGAAAGGCATTGAGCGTCCTTACTACCATGCAGGTGTAGCTACCTCATCACCTAACAAAGATCCTTTGCCTGAAACAAACGATGGCCTAGGCTTGATGTTATTAGGTGTTACCGGAGATCAGGTGTTACCTGCCGATGTATATGCTCAAATAAAGAAAGATACCCTGAAAGCCGTACGTGGCACTGTACAGGCAGATATTTTGAAAGAAGATCAGGCGCAAAATACTTGTATTTTCTCTACAGAGTTCTCGCTTCGTGTGATGGGCGATGTACAACAATATTTCATTAACGAAGCTGTACGCAATTTCTACTCTGTTTCAATTTCAGGTTATCATATTGCAGAAGCAGGCGCTAATCCTATATCCCAGTTAGCATTTACACTGGCCAATGGCTTTACGTTTGTAGAGTATTATCTCAGCCGTGGTATGGATATCAATGATTTTGCCCCTAACTTATCTTTCTTCTTCAGTAATGGTGTAGATCCTGAGTATAGTGTTATTGGTCGCGTTTCCCGTCGTATTTGGGCCAAAGCCATGAAACATAAATATGGTGGCAATGAACGTTCACAAATGCTCAAATATCATATCCAGACTTCAGGACGTTCATTACATGCACAAGAGATAGATTTCAACGATATACGCACCACATTACAGGCATTATATGCCATTTACGATAACTGTAATTCATTGCATACAAATGCATATGATGAGGCTATCACTACTCCTACCGAGGAGAGTGTACGCCGTGCTATGGCCATACAGCTCATCATCAATAAAGAGTTGGGCCTTTCTAAGAATGAGAACCCGTTACAAGGTTCATTCATTATTGAAGAATTGACTGACTTAGTAGAAGAGGCTGTAATGGCTGAGTTCGATCGTATCACAGAACGTGGTGGTGTATTAGGTGCTATGGAAACCATGTACCAACGTAGTAAGATACAGGAAGAAAGTCTCTACTACGAAACACTGAAACATACAGGCGAATACCCTATCGTAGGAGTAAATACCTTCCTCAGCAGCAAAGGTTCGCCAACAGTTATACCTAGAGAGGTTATCCGTTCTACTACCGAGGAAAAGGAATTCCAAATTTCAATGGTACAGAATCTCTGGAAGCGCAGTGGTGATAAAGGCCAACAGATGCTGAAACAACTACAGCTGGCTGCTATCCACAATCAGAATATTTTTGAAGAGTTGATGGAAACTGTAAAATTCTGTTCATTAGGGCAAATAACACAGGCTCTTTTTGAAGTAGGTGGTCAGTACAGAAGGAATATGTAATTTTTATAAATGAGATGCCATTCCCTCGCATTCAAATAGTGTGAGGTAATGGCATTTTTAAATAGGATAAGCTTGTTAAAAAAAAGAAAAAAACTATTTGTAGCCTGCAAATAACTAACATCACAATTAAATTTGCGTTTGTACTGAATTAATTATGCTTCGTTTTCAACACATATCCCATTTATACGCACTGGCTGCATTACCATTACTGGTATTGCTATTTGTATGGATGATCTATTGGCGAAATAAACAATTGCAGAAATTTGGAGATGAACGTCTCGTTAGAGAACAGGTAAGAGGTTTTATTCCGGGTCGTAGCGCATTCAAGTTTATTTTATTGTCTGCTGCATTAGTGACCTTAGTAATAGGCTGGGCTAACCTGCAAATGGGTGGTCGTGCAGAAAAGGTACAACGCAAGGGCATAGACGTGGTAATAGCATTGGACGTTAGTAAGAGTATGCTGGCCAGAGATATACAGCCTGATAGGCTTACACGTGCCAAACAACTCATTACTCGTATGCTGGAAAAAATGCAGAACGATCGGGTGGCATTAGTAGTATTTGCAGGTAGGGCTTATTTACAAGTACCACTTACAGTAGACTATGGTGCTATGAAGATGATGCTGCAGAATGTAAGACCCGATATGATACCTACACAGGGTACAGAATTTGGCGAGGCTATCAGTCAATCTTTAAAAGCATTTACACAACAAGAAAGAAAATATAAATCATTAGTTATTATATCTGATGGTGAGGATCATGACGAGAAGGCCATGGAGCAAGTGAAAGAAGCGGCCGAAACTGGTGTTGTCATACACACTATCGGTATCGGCTCACCACAAGGTGCTACTTTATACGATCCTATTACCAAAGCTGATAAACTGGACGAGAATGGTAATCCAGTCATCAGCAAGCTCAATGAAGCAGAATTGCAATCTATAGCTGGTGCAGGGCATGGTACTTATACTTTCCTCCGCAACACAGACGATGTAGCAGATAAGGTAATGGGCGAGCTGGAAGGCATGGAACAAAAGAATCTGGGTGCTATAGTGTTCACTGAATATGATAGCTATTTCCAGTATTTCCTGTTCATAGCACTTATTATATTGATCATTGAATGGATATTACCGGGTTCAAACCTGAAAACTAAAACAAAGCCTGCATGACCGTACGTGTTCTCATATTGACATTTATTGTTGTAATGGGTAGTATTAATACACACGCCCAAGGTAACAGCCTAGTGAATCAAGGTAACAAGCTGTATGAAGAGGGTAAGTATAAAGAAGCTGCTGCCGCTTATCAAAAGGCATTAGTAAAGAATCCTACTAACCTGCCCGGCATGTTCAATCTGGGTAATTCCCTGTATCAACAGAAACAATACGAAGCATCTCGCCAAGTACTTAGTGCTACTGCAAAGAATGCTAAAGACAAGAACTCTAAAGCAAATGCTCAATATAATACCGGCAATACATACATGTCCGAACAAAAATGGCAGGATGCTATAGATGCCTACAAGCAAACACTGAAAAATAACCCACAGGATGCAGATGCCAAGTACAATCTGTCTTATGCAGAGCAGATGCTGAAAAAACAAGGCGGCGGCGGAGGTGGTGGAAAAGACAAGAATAAAGACCAAAAGAAGGATCAGCAAAATAAAGACCAGCAGAACAAGGATAATAAGCAAGATCCGAAGAATAAAGACCAACAGAACAAAGACGACCAGAATAAGAACCCTGATCAGGATCCTAAGGATAATAAAGACCAGCAGGATAAAAAGGATCAGCAACCACAATCCCAGCCCAGCAAGCTTTCTCAGCAGCAAGCCGATCAATTGCTGAATGCACTCCAACAAGAAGAGAAAAAGCTTCAAGATAAGAAACAAAAAGAAAAGGGTACTGCTGTAAAGATGGAAAAAGACTGGTAATTGAGGCCGTTTTACTATTTATTTCAGTATACTTTCATCATCAATATCAATATTCGCTTCCTGCATTTTTTATATTCGAAAAGCTTCGTTTTTCAACACAATACATCCCTAGTTGTTAACAAGTTTTCAACATCTGTTAAAAAAAAGTTTCAATATTTTTTTTTAGTAGAGAAAATTCTTTTTAATATTGT
>Ga0194037_1001873_pt1 | contig 14631 bp, 23 predicted proteins | sample JunL306m_MetaG_FD_148653 | JGI IMG/M metagenome (GOLD analysis project Ga0194037, IMG submission 148653) | Anoxic zone freshwater microbial communities from boreal shield lake in IISD Experimental Lakes Area, Ontario, Canada - Jun2016-L304-6m | ecosystem: Environmental > Aquatic > Freshwater >...
TTTCTAACTTTTGAAAGTGCTTCTTTAATAACTGCAGGTTTGACCCGAAAGAATTTTGCAAGTTTTGCGACAGAATCCTTTTGTTGTATCTGATATCTGACAGATCCAACCTGTTTATAAAAGTGAAAGTCTCCGTATGTTTCTCCGACTATATTTTTTGGAGCTACAAAAGCCATCACCTTGTAGTAGCCCTTCTGACAGGGGATGCACTCTCCTCTTCTCGGAAGTGCATAGACAGACTTGGGATTATCAGCCAGTATACGATTCTTCATACTGTTTCGGCCTTTTCCGCACGTCTTAAAGAGAGTCCCTGGTTTCCCTATGTGTTCACCGGGTTCACTTTTTCGTAATCTTTTTTTTTCATTGTCACCAAATGCGTAATCGTAGCAGTTATTTCCTACAACTGGCCACCTGTCAGAGTCAAATAGAGGTTCACTTCCCGACTGGCGCATTAATATAGCCACTTATTTTATCCTTGGACTGAAACCCCTTTAGGACTGTTCCATCAGATAGGATAAAGGTGGGGTATGCGTTGATACCTAGTTTTGAGCACCTCTCAGTCTCAATAGAGCAATCAACATAAGGGATATTCATACCCTCTAGCTCAGCCTTCTGCTTTGTGCACCAACCACACGTCGGGGAACCGTAAAAGGTTATGGGTGCACTAGATGCCGTAGGTGTATCCTGTTTGTAAGGGGACGAGGAGCGGAAATAAAAAAATGCGGCAAGGACAAGGACAGCAATTAGAATCATATACTTCATCTCCATTTATTACACTCTAATAATTTATTTAGTCAGAATCTACGGGGATGTCAATCTCCTCAGTGGCTGCAAAGGCACACTCATTCAGCTTTGCTGAGGCAGACTTCATCAGCTGCTCAAGGCGAACACTCACTCCAAACTTCTTGTCGACGATCCAAATCTGGTTAATATCTACGATGGTCTGAACCATATTGCCCTTGTCCAGGCTGTCCAGAGGAACTGGGTTGCGCTGATGATCATACGCCTTGGGGATAAACTCACCGTTGCGACCAGTCTGCACCTTCAGCTTGAGCTGAGGGGCATAGTCACCCTTGGATGGCCTGAGCAGAGGAGTATACAGGACACGTAGAACATCAATCGTGTACTGCTGTCCTAGAAACTCCTTCGAGTTATCGGCGACATACTTGAGAACCTTCTCATCAATATCCTTGAATGTCTCCTGGAGCTGAGGATCGTCAAGAGAGAGTGGAACAGTGTAAGTCACCCGCTTCGTGCTTGCATCCTCGTAAGGGCTCAGGCCGAAAGGTGCACGAGTGCTTGGCAGCTGGACCAGAAGCTTCTGACCAGACTTGCTGTTCAGGTAGATCGCCTTCCCACCAAGCTTATTCTTGTGCAGTTCAGAGAATGCGATGCTGTCAGCAGAAAAGTCGGTAAACTGGATCACAGATGCCATTTGGTTCTACTATACAAGTGGCCCGTCTCTTTAGGCGTATACTTTTGAAACATCAGGGTGACGTGACTTTTTTTCTCAGTCTATACTAAAATGCCACTATCCGCACTTCCTAGTATGAAGAACATATTCTCGACCGATGCTTTCCTACTGGCAGCACTTTTCATTGTGTTCTCCAGCCCACAGACCTATAAGATTACTGGCCGGTTCAGCGAGGGGTATCTCCAGATGTTCATTCACGGCGTACTCCTGTGGTACGTGTTCCTGTGGCTCCAGTCCGCATTGCCAACTGGTGGAGTCAAGTGGGGCCTAAATGAGGCCGGTTCAACCATCTCATCCATCTAAAAATCTACATCAAACCGAACCGAATCCCCTTGCTGTACAATATGCTTTGAATAGTCACCAACGCGCTTTTCAAAAAAATTAGTCTTCCCCTCGAGGGAGATATTCTCCATCCAGTCAAATGGATTCTGAACACTGTACATTTTATCCAGTCCGAGCTGATTCAACAACCGATCAGCCACAAACTGGATATATTGTATCATAGACTCATCAGTCATACCAATGAGCTTCACCATCAGGGCGGCTCTGATAAACTCCGATTCGCATTCGACAGCCTCTCTGACAATGTCATACACCTTTGTCGATTTCTTCTGCAAGAGTTTGTACAACTCAACTGCAAATGTCTGATGGAGACCCTCGTCACGACTTATCAATTCGTTCGAAAAGCACAAGCCTGGCATGACTCCTCGCTTCTTCAGCCAAAAGATGGCACAGAATGATCCACTGAAAAAGATCCCCTCCACACAAGCAAACGCTACCAGCCTATCTTCAAAGCCGAGTGACTTGTCGAGCCACTTCATTGCCCAATCAGCCTTGAGTTTAATAGATGGTACGTTCTGAATGCTTGAAAGCAAGAGAGCCTCCTCCTCTGAATCCCTGATGAGTTTGTTAATCATGAGAGAATACGTCTCAGAGTGGATAGACTCGTTGAAAGCTTGGTATGCATAGAATGATCTCGCCTCTGGAATCTGAACCTCAGATCCAAAGTTCAAGTCGATATTCTCCATGATGATACCATCACTTGACGCAAAGAAAGCCAGAACCATCTTGATAAAGTTTCGTTCCGGAATTGTCAAATGTTCCCAATCTCTGAGATCTCCTGAGAGATCAATCTCCTCTACTGTCCAAAAACTAGAAATAGCCTGCTTGTAAAGATCCCATAGGCCTGGATACCGTATAGGAAAGGTTGTAAAACGACTCAGTGATGGTGTCAGAATTGGGTCCAGCATATAAGTAGAGCTCATTATTTTTTAAAGTGTTTATACTATGGGATGCCCTTTTAAAGATATACTTGGAAAGCCAGGGGATGGTATTCATTCTGCAAGGATACCGGGTACTAATATTGCACTTGTAGATACACTTGCAACATTTGTAGGAGCTTACTTTCTACAGAAGAAGTTGCATATGTATACATATATACAAGTACTTGTGGGATTATTCATTCTTGGTGAAATTCTTCACATCATCTTCTGTGTCCAGACTGGGTTTAGAGAATTTATACAAGTATAAACTAATGGATCCCGTAAAGCGACTCGTCCTAAGACTGAAGCTTCATAAAACGGAGGGGACAATTGTTCATCATAATGCTCTTTTGGTCAAAGCTATCAAGGGATCTAAGATGTTTTCAGGATATGCACTATGCCAGAACCAAGCATGTTGGCATTGCTGGGTCGAAGATTCGAACGGAAAAAAACACGATGTGAGTTCGGGAATTCTTAGTCTCCCGTTCGAATACTCTGATTGTGTTCCAGAAGGGTATCAGGAAATGGAGCATGACAATCTTGCTGAAAATAAAAGACTCTATGAAGTTTACATAAATGATCCGAAAACATTCTGGAAAGAGGCACCGAAATCAGTTCGGGAATTTAAATAGTGCGTTAAATTATGGAAAAGGCCTGGACAGATAAAGAGGAGGATTTTCTAGAAAATTTGGAAAAACAGGCGGATGTACTCCACAAGCACTATGCTAAAGAATACACATATTACCAGGGACTTGCAAAGAGATTTAATGTTCCTATATTGATTGTAAGTGCAATAAATGCACTGACAGCCATAGCTCTGAATGACTTTTTACAACAAAGATATGTATCTATACTGAATGCTGTTCTATCTGCAGGAACCGGTGTCCTTGGTTCAATACAACTCTACCTGAAGCTTAATGAAAAGATGACTACAGCTTTGAGATCATCCATTGTCTTTCATAGACTCGCATTGAAGATTTCCAAAGAGTTGTCCCTTGATAGAGACACACGGTCAACTGGTGGACAACTTTTTCTCAACGAATGTTTTGCCGAGTTTACAACATCTGTTGAACAAGGCAACCCAATTGAGAAGAAGATGCTTAACCATCTGAGGTTTAATCAGACAGAGGATGATGTTGATTCAAAGTCTAGTCTTGGATCAATTGCTAGACAACTGGTCAACCTAGGAAGAGGTGGCGGAAGTTCTCCAACTGGTTCAGACCGAACGTTTGACGGGGAAGAGGTAATCTAGAAGAGCTAGGAACTTGTATACAGAGTACACAACTACGGCTGTAAACCTGTTTGATGTTTTTTCAGTCTTATCATACATACAGCTATACAGAGAGAGCATTCCAGGATCCATTACTCTTATAGTATTTTATTTGTTTATATTATATGTTGACACCTCTCCAGAAACAGATACAGTCTATAAATAATGCCATGGTGGAACTTTACAAGCGAGTCTATGTTCTAGAGGAGAAATATGCAAAGCTTGCAGATAAGGAGCTCATGCTTGAGATGGAGATGCTTCCTCATCCACCCAGACGAAATAACAAGGGAAATTTACCTCCTAAGATTGGTGTGAGGAGAAATAGGGTAGCTGCGTAGCACTTGGATCTGTAGCATTTGACCACTTTGGCATCCACATATAGGGTACAAGATGTTTATTTTTTCCAAAGTAATATGTGAATATATCTTTGTATTGATGTTCACCATATTTCTTGAGGGATTCGCGCCACTTGTAACCAACAGCATCACTCATACCATTCTTTTGTCTCCAAGCAATATTATGAGGAAGAATACCCTCAAAAGTAGAACGCAAGAGATGCTTCTCAAAACCATCCTTTGGCATCTTCACGCTCTGGTCAAATCCACCCATTACATAGTTTATAAGATTGGGATCAAAGAATGGAACTCGCAACTCAATCCCATGTGCAGATGTAGTTCGATCAGCCCGGAGTACATCAAACATATATACGTCATTGACAAGTCGTTCAGTCTCAGCCACAAAAGCCTCCTTTGTTGGTGCACCATGAAAATACAGATATCCTCCAAAGAGCTCATCAGACCCTTCACCACTAAGAATGACTCGAATATCTGTGTGTTCCTTGATGTACTTACTCAGTAGAAACATGGGAATTGATGCTCGGATGGTGGTTGTGTCAAAAGTCTCCAGATGCCAAATGACATCGTGGATAACATCGATACCCTCATCTGGCGTAAATATAACTTCGGTATGATCCGAGTCTAGAAACGTAGCCATCTGTCGAGCTGCTATGAGATCTGGTGCACCTTCAAGACCAATTGCAAAGGTTCGAATTTGCTTCCCGAGTATCTGCTTACCAATTGCAGCCACAATAGATGAATCAAGACCACCACTCAGAAAGAAACCAACCGGAACCTCTGTATTTGTTACTCGTAGTTTCACTGCATCCCATAACATCATATGCAGATTATCTACAGTCTTTCCGAGGTTGGGTCGATCCCAGTGGTTAGTCTCCCAACATACAAACTTACCATCTGTATATACATGTCCAGGTGGGAAGTGATTGATACGAGCCTTGAAGTGCAAGAGAGCTTTAACCTCTGAGGCGAATGCAATTCCTCTGGAGTGTTTACAGTAATACAGAGGCCTGACCCCAACACGATCTCTGGCTGCCCAAAGACTAGTTCCGTCAGTAATTACAAATGCAAAGTCACCATTGATCACCTTGCATGTTGTGATAAGACCCACCTTCTCCACCATATTAAGAATAACATTGCAGTCGGATTCACCCTTTACCCCGCCAAGTTCAATATGGTTATAGATTTCGGCATTGGCAATGAGATATTTATCCTTATGCTGAATGGGCTGCATCCCACCGTTTAGACCATTTATAGCTAGTCTCCAAAAGGCTAGTTTAACCCTTTTCAGGCGAAGGACTGAGTGTGCATCAGGACCGCGATGTCTCAGGGAGTGATTTGGAAAGCCTCCCCCAGTTGTGGCGAAAATTCCACACATTATTCAAATAGTACTTTAAACCTTTAGACTAAGACGTATTACAGTTGTTGCGTTAATCTGAAAAGGACCAATCGACTTGGTCAAACATTCGCCTTTAAGTATCATTGCACCTTTGAGTAGCTTTTCAGCTTCTACTGTCACTTCGGCAGGAAACTCTGGCTGTGGCTCGAGAGTCACTTTGTTGTTTGCAAACACATAATTGAAATCATAGAGCATTACAATTGTCAGATAATTTATTTGAGAATAAACAAAATTACGCCAAGAGCAATTCCGAATATTCCAATACGTTTCGCCTTTTTGAATTTTTTGGTAAAGTGCTCCATGTAACCAGGAAATCTCAGTTCATTTGCTGCAAACTCAAGGTGTCTCAGGCGCCTGTAATCCTCTATAGGCATACCAGATTTATACCCGACATTATCATAGTCATCTCGGAGCATCGGCTCAATCAGGTTGAAAAAGTCATCCATACTATATTAAGAAGGTTCTAATTCCTTAATATAGTACGATTTCAGTGGGGATCGAACCCACAACCTCCAGCTGCCGTCTCAAAGCTTCGCTTTGCTCCTAGAAGGCTGGTGCACTATCCAGTTGTGCTATGAAACCAAATTCTCCAACCGAGGATCGAACTCGGATTTGCGGCTCACTAAAACAAGGCAAGCCTTGGAACATAAGACCGCCACACTAACCAATTGTGTTATTGGAGATGGAGCGACAATGTCGCGACACGGGAACCCGCGACTCTCCCAACAGGGATCGAACCTGTGACATTGAGGTTAACAGCCTCACGCTCTACCGACTGAGCTATAGGAGAAGATGGTTAATGCTGGTGTACTTAGACTTGCAGACACTTAACCTGGAAAGTGGGTTGATCAGTCCCTGTTAATACTATAGTTAACCTTTCCTGCCGTTTTTAACGAGGTGACTCCCCCTCGAGGCCTGTTCGGCGTTAGCCTGAGAGTTGCCCAGCCCCCGTCTGACCAACCGGAATCGAACCGGTGACCTAAGGAACTACAGTCCTTCGCTCTACCAATTGAGCTATGGTCAGATAATATATATACAATTTTATTCTTTAAGTATAATAGATGTCAGTTTGTAATACTGCTATAAATGATTCTAATGCTCCTTATTTCTCAGGGGACTCTATGACATTATATTATATACCATCTAGTACAAACCCGGTTGCAACTGAGGCTATAACTGTAACAGTAACCTTAACTGGTCCGAATGGTTATTCACAAACTAAATCAGGCACGAGCGCTGCAAATGTACCATATACAACAGTAACATTTAATGGTCTAATCCCTGGCACAACGTATACCGTTTCTTCACAGAAATATGCTACAACATCTTGTCCTACTCTGATGGATGTTGGTAGAGATGCAGTTTATACAACAATGACTTCACCGAATAATCCAGTGTGTCCCCAAAAAGATATTACATCGACAGTAACTATAGCATATAATACAAATGGTTTCACTGTGACATTTCCTCAGTCTGCAAATGTAATAGCACAAGCTGGAAATACATATAATATGGTATTGCAAAAAGGTACAGCAACTATTACAGGACTCAAATGTGGAACAGTCGGTACGGTTTCAGTGTTTGTACAACAAGATACAAATCAATGCATAAATACATTTGATTACATAATGCCCGTGTGCCCTGGTCAGCCTGTAGCTTGTCCAGTTCAATTTACAATCGATAAACTCACATGTACTTCTTTTGAAGTATCTTGGGATTATGGATCTGGAACAATACCCACAACAATGCATGTACAAGTGTATGATGAAGTCACTGGAAGTATACTATATAGCAATGATGCCTGGAGCACAAACAATAAGATTCTCAACTCTGCAGATCTCGGAATAGTGCTTAGTCCACTGCAAAGTATAGGTGTGAAACTATCAACTGGACCAATGCCAGATCTCTTGCTCTTTAACGACTTTTTCATACCCGATTGTTCCACATATGATTGTCCAGAGAGTGAACCAAAGTGTTGTTATAAAGACATTGATTGGCTAGCATTTTTCATATTAATTATCGTCATGATTGTTGGTTTCTATATGTGGTGTATCATATTGCCGAAACTTTTGAGGCGATAACTTTTGGTAACTGTTGTTTGAGTTTTTCAAGCTCCTTCTCCTTATTCTCCTTCATACCTTTACATGAATGAATCTCGAGTTGTATGCAAGATGTACATAGCATAGACTGACACGACTTGCACTTGAGTATGCTGGGTTTCTTCAGACAATATACACATTTCATACTATTTCACAAAGACCATTTAGTCTCTTAGCCAACACTTCGTTCCAAAACTCTCTAAGCTTTGGAAGTCTATCGGCAAACCACTGCCTGTCCCTCTTGACATTAGTCACCTGATACTCGAGAGGATCAGGTTTGTACTGAATAAAATCGCAATCTTCCAAATCTAAAACCTCCATGAGAACTTGAAGCTGGGCCAAGTAATGCTTTGGAACCTTATTCTCAATCTTGCGACTCAGTGGACACTTAATCTCTATCAGCTTTCCAGATTCTGTGACACCGTCTGCTGACCCACCAATCCAAGGTAACTCGGGGTGTTGGACAAGACCTAGTTCATGAACAACCTCACCAGTCTTTTCACAATAGAGATCTCGTGCAACTGGCTCATACTTTTCACCATGACGAGTTGCATCATTTCCATGGAATGTAGATGCAACTCCACACTTCTTCAGAATGAGACTGGATGGTTTCTCATAAGGGTTTTCACCGAGGGCTGTCGCAACATCAGAGGCTGTAAGCATTGTACCTCTAAGAGCTAACCACGCATCCGATTTCTGATCGTCATAATGTTGATTAATAAGCATCTGGACCTTTGGATGCATAGTTAGGTATAGAGAGATTCATAGTCTTAAGTGCCATCAGGGCTGCGTGTTGCTCAGCTTGCTTCTTATTTGAAGCCATACCTTGTCCACATACAACTCCATTCAACTTGAGATGTATGACAAAGTAACCCTGATCTATTGTGTGAACTAGATACTCTGGTACTGGATGCTTCATAGCCTGACAATATCTCATCACCTGATCCTTGTAGTTGTCATCTACTAGAGATACATTTGCACTTTCAATGATATTGAGGATGAAATTCTTCACATGAATCATACCCAGGTCTAAATATAGAGCACCTATAAGAGCCTCAAAGCAATCCTCCATAATCTTTGGGTTGTAATTCCACCCGTTTCGAATACCCTTATCATCCATAAGTATCAACTCACCAAGACCAAGTTGCTTTGCAAATCCGGCGAGTGTTTCGCTTCGTACAATTTTTGTTCTGGCACGTGTCAGAAAACCTTCATTCTCACCCTGATACTTGTCAAAAAGCCATTTGGTTATTACAAATCCAAGTACCGAATCACCCATAAATTCTAGAGTCTCATAGTCATCCTTCAGATGTTCATATTTTTTCAATGCTGATTTATGTGTAAGAGCTCGTATGTACAAATTTAGATCCTTAATCTTTGTACCCACGAGAGTTTCAATGCGTAGTTTAGTCAACTTTTCCATTTATATTACAAGACATAATTATTTCTAAGTCTCACTTCTTCTTCAGAATCACCTTCTTCTTCTCTGCTACAGGAACAGCTGGTACAGCAGCCTCCTCCTTGATATAGTGACGGTTGATGTACTTCTGAATGTTCAGAAAAGTTACCTGGACACCCTCTGGAGGGGAGAGAAGAGACTGAAGCTTGTCATCCATAGTCAGGTTCTGACCATTCTTGAGACCCTTCTCAGTGACATACTCGTTCAGCTTGCGAGTGACGTCTGCACGAGAAATCTTGTCATCAGGTCCGAGTGCCAGAAAACTCCGTAGCTCAGGTGATACAACCTGTGGCTTACGGAAGCCGTTGTTCTGAGAACGTAGCTGCGCCTTCTCGCCAGTAGGATCCTCAATGTGCTGACGAATCTTGCGGATATCCTTGCGGATCGCCTTGAACTCCTTCTGCTGATCAGCGATGAGTGTCTGAAGTAGTGCCTCCATTATGGTATACAAGGGCCTTGCGTCTTTAAACCAATAAGATTGTCTTGCCAGATACAAATGGAGTTTACATCGCCAGTCAAGGTTCCAGACGGTAGATATTATCTAAAGATTTCGGGTCATAACAGGGTTCAGCTAAATAAGATTAAGGTTGATTCACTGGTGGTCAAGCCAGTTGCATTCAGAGTGACTGATGCACAGGCTAACCAGCTCAAGGCGCTCGAGGATATAGTGATTGCCAAGGCGAAGGAGCTCTCTGTTGAGTGGTTTGGCAGAGAAGTTTCAGATGCAACTATTGATCGTGCATTCCAGAGTTCACTGAACGGTGATACATTCGAGACTTGCCTTTCTACTATTCGTGGTGAGGTTGCAACTACATTCTGGGATTCTGAGAAGAAACCAAAGGATAAGGATTCTGATTGGGATGCGGGTGTAGATATGATTGTGGAGCTCTCAGGTGTGTGGTTTTTGAAAAAGTCATTCGGTCCCATATTCAAAATTCTTCAGGTGAAGGAGAATAAGCCCCAGAGGCGTGTGACTGAATATCTTTTTTCTGACGAGCCCGTAGAGGAGGATCATTCTGATTACCTGGACTAGATTTTTTTCCGTACATACTATAAATGAAGGAGCAAGAAGTATTCAAACTCGCCATCATAGCACTTATCATCTGGGTTCTATTTTTCAAGGATTCTAGCAAATATGCCGTCCCCCAGCCTGGTCCAGCAGTACTCCCCACCTCAACTTATAAACCACCTGCACCACTTCAACAAGCACCTACCATGGTAGATAACTCATATCTACTTGCAAATCAGTCACAGATGAACTCCAAGACTGCCCAGAACCAGACTCTGTATTCATCCGATACAAGAGGTCCACCCGTACACATGAATGAGGGCTACAAATACAAGCCGCTGAAGTCTTCAGCATTCGTGAATGCAGAGGGGACTCTTGGCCCCCAATACGGAACGGTAACATTCAATGGTGCATCACCGTGCATGGATGAGCGTGGGTGCCCAACCATTGAAATAGCACACGATGCAACTGCACCACCATCTTCAACAGATAAGAAGTATGATACAAGCTTCAACGTCAACTCCGTAATGAACCGTGGACCTCAAGCATAAAGAAGAACAACCCAAAATAACTAATGGATCCTGTAACTGATAACTTTCGTGACGCAATGACTACTTGGGTCGAGCTCAAGCAGCAGCTGGGGGAGGCGCGAAAGGATTTGTCAATCCTTAATAAACGAGAGAAGGAACTTCGCTCGTTTATCAAATCTTACATGAGCAAAGAAGATATTGGGTCTGTCAATGTGAATAAGAACAAGGTGAAGTATACTGTAAAGACTGCAAGGGGATCTATCACACGTGAGGTGATCCGTACTGGTCTTGGGTCATACTTTGGTGGAGATGTAGTCCGGACAGAGGGTGCTTATCAAGCAATCCTTGATGCTGCACCAGAGGTTCAGCGTGAATCCTTGTCTCTGGTATAAAGCACAAGGCTCCATGTAACATATTATGTATCTTGGACCGGTAGACGTTGATCTGCTACAAGTCGCAACATTATGTGAACAAATTCCAAAAGATGCATGTGTTCTTGAGCTTGGTGGTGCAAGTGGTATTTATTCAGTAAGTATCAGAAAGAGGACGGATCGGTTTATAATTCTAGAGCCAGATGCACGTCTTGTACGTTGTATTTTGGCCAACTCTTCAATCAATGAAGTGGATGTCACAGTCTGTAATGCTTGGGTAACTGAGCGTAAGCTTGTAATGATTGGTGGTCTAGTAGAGACTGATGGAAGTCATCACCCAGATGATTCAATTCGTCTCCTGTCTTGGAAAGACTTTTATGATAATGTAGGTTACGACTTTACACATATCGTTGTGCATCGCCAAGACTTTTTCGACCAGTTCAATATTGACTACCCTGAGATTGTACAGTCTTGTACCGTGCTTAAAACTTATGAGTGCTAAATATACAAGGAAAATGGTTTTCAAGAATGTGTCGTATGGTCTGAATGACTCTGCACCCAAAACTATTTGGGTAGAGGATGAGCTCGACTACAACTCTGAGGATGATGAGTATCAGGAGCCACTCGATCCAGAGTCTTGGCAAGATTGGCACAGTGAAAGACTCCTTGATGAATACCTTACAATTGCAGAGTCTTACGAGTCTATCTATCTGAGATGTCCTCAAACTTTTAATCAATATTGCGAATGGTCTTATATTAATTCTTAGAGTATAGTAATGATTCCCGACTTGATGAGTCAGAAGGTGTATATACCAGCCCTAGTTTTCATCATGGTCAAGCTCTTTGTTCATACAGATAAGTATTCCGAAGCTCTCATCTTTGGTATTTCATACTACTTTGCACTCAAGTATCTGACTCACCTCAGCATATCCAAACAGGATATTATTCTACCCATGGCAACACTTTTTGTCTTGTTCCCATCGGGTGATACAGATGGTCCGATTGCCTACCAAGCTGCAACATTCATGCTGACGAGTGCGGTTTTCAGGATGGTTTTCCCATCTAATTAATAGTATGAAGCACCTAGCAATTGGTACAGGTGCAGTAGGTTATTTTGCATATCTTGGCGCCATAAATAAGCTTTGGGATGATGGCAAACTGAAAAATCTCGAAACAATCTCTGGAAGTTCAGCTGGGTCACTTGTCACTTGTATGGTTGCCATACACAACTTTGACTTTCGGACTATACTCCGCGAGTCTTTAAAGGTTCCTATTTCACATCTGAAACCCCAACTCAAGTCTTTATTTGATTCCTATGGTCTTGTCCCCCGAGAAACCATAAGAAATCTCATAACGTCTGTGATACCAAACCTTACATTTGAACAACTGTATCAACAGTTCCCGATAAAGATTTATATAGCCGCTTTTTGTGTCGAATTGTCACAGACTCATTACTTTTCTGTTGATACTCATCCACACATGTCAATTATAGATGCATTATGCATGTCAATATCAGTACCCATTTTATTTTCAAGTTTCAAATATGGACCATGGAATTACTTTGATGGTGGAGCTACAGAAACAGCACCATGTGGTCATCTCGTCGGTAAAGATGATATAGCCATCCTACGTCTGAAATATTCCGAAACATACGAGGTGAAAGACTTTGTGTCATACCTGCAACTCTTATTTTGTTCATATCTCAAGTTGCGTAAAGCATATAATTACCCAACCTACTTTATAGACTTGGGGAATACAAATGTGATGGATTTTGGAGCTGCTGATACTCTAAAGTTACGCTTGTTCGTTATTGGTTACTCCGACAAGAGGCTTGGTGAGTGATGGCTCCATTGTCTTTTCGGATATGTAGTATGATCTTCCATCAATCTTGAACTTGTCGAGTGTATATGCAGTTCGAATCACGTGAGCAAGATCGAGAGAATCCTGAAGAGATGTATGCTCCTCTTCATAATTCTTTTCCCCCTTGACAAACTGTGTTAATCGTTCGAGATCCATGTGCACCTTGAATCGTGCATCATCTCGCCGAGAGTACCATGCAGTATAAGCCTTCATAAACTTTGGACAACGATTCATCAAAAAGTGAATCGAGCAGACGCGCGCAATCTTGGGCCAATTGGAATCATACGATCCAGTCTCTGGCCAAGCAAGGAGATTCTTGTGAAATATCCGAGACTTGGTGCTCTTTTTTGATATAAACTCTTGTGTCATATGAAGAAACTTGAGATCATTGTGCCAACTGTGAGAGAATACGGTTGGCCCATGATCAACAATAAACTTTAGAATCTTTGGAATTGCACGGTTCCAAGGGAGTACGTGATACTCTGTTCCTGTGCTTCGTGTCAGTCCAATCTTTCGTGACACCATAGGATCATCCTTATAAAATCTTGTAATCTCCTCAATCTCTACAGTCAGAGATGCCCCATAACTTGTAATGTTTCCTAGAATTTGTGGTACAACTGTGATGTGATGAATCAAACCAGCCATAGTTTGCTCAGAGTCGTAGAGACAAATAGACTTCATTACCAGATCAGATGATATTTTTTTTATGTACTACTAGTAATGCACCATGTGTACTTTATAAGAGGAGCCGGATCCGTTTTTGAAAAAAATAAACAACGTGTATTTGGTAACGTGCGTTTATTTCACAGAAGAAGCAAGGATATCGGTCAACTTGTAGCAGATATTGGTGTGAGATGTTTCATGGGCCAAACTAAGATTGATATGTTTGTACGTCGTATGATTCGAGAAGTTCGAAAGTCACTCGAGGATGATACAGTTCTAACAGTACATATAATTGGACATTCATATGGAGGATATGTATCATCTGTACTTGTAAAGACTCTCAAGGATCATCCGCATGCATATAAGCTTGATATATCTACATATGGATCTATATATGTATTAGACCCCAAAGAGCACAGAGGAATACGCATGCGACAATACATGCACAAAGGGGATGTGGCTCTGAGGTGCAACAGGCTATCACGAAAAGGTATCAAATGGATTAAAAATAGTAAAAAGTCTAAAAACTTTATAGACGAATGGAAACATCACATGAGCTATGATATACAACATAAACTAGATACACTTATAAAGAAATTAAACTCTAGTTAATTAATGGCTCTTCAGGTTGAGAAACTGTTTCCAGAGGCGAATCTGCCAGTTCAGTCTACCGGTGCAAGTTATGATTTGATTTCATGTACTCATGGAGAGATCAAGTCTGGTCATCGCCAGGTTGTTCCTCTAGGTATTGTTGTGAAATTTCCAGAGGGGTTCTATGGTCGTGTTTCAGCAAGGCCTGGACTCACTGTAAAGAATGGGATCATTCTCATGTCTGAGATGATTGAGCCCGACTTTACCGGTGAACTCAAGGTTGTTCTGTAC
>Ga0194037_1001874_pt1 | contig 14620 bp, 7 predicted proteins | sample JunL306m_MetaG_FD_148653 | JGI IMG/M metagenome (GOLD analysis project Ga0194037, IMG submission 148653) | Anoxic zone freshwater microbial communities from boreal shield lake in IISD Experimental Lakes Area, Ontario, Canada - Jun2016-L304-6m | ecosystem: Environmental > Aquatic > Freshwater >...
GATTTGAGACAGCTGATGGCGTGCCGACAGCAAAGGCCTCCCGAACGACCATTGGAAATCCTTCAAACCATTCCGACGGTAATAATTGCAGTTTTGCTTGTGCAATCTGGCCAACTGTTTCCTGAGCCGCAAGCTGCCCAAGAAAACGAATTGGTGCCCATGAAGCTGCTTTCTCAAGTTCCGTTCGTAACGGTCCATCACCAATAATACGAAGTTCCGGAGCAGTGTCACCCCAGGCAATCCAGGCTTTTACGAGCGAACGCACACCTTTTTCCTCCGACAACCTTCCGGCAAAAACAGCATATTTACCACGATCAGCCCAGCGGACAACGGTTGGGTTGCCAGGAAAATAGTTCGGTTTTACATGGACTTTTTCTGCCGGTAAACCGGCATTGGTCATGGTGGCACGCTGAAACTCAGTCAGAGCGATAAAGGCATCCACCTGGTGTTGCCAGGTGCCAAGCGCTCGATGAAGCGCAACATTGGCAGCCAGCGGCACTGTTGCTATATGGCTGTTGCGGTAGCATCCATAACGCATGGCAGGCAAAACTGATCGGAGATCCAGACAGGCGGTACAAATTTTATTGTCACGCATCGGGATGGCTGCCGGGCATAAAAGGCGATAATTGTGGAGCGTCAGTACTCGGGCTGATTTATTGCCGATAGCGTGGAATATTGAAGGTGAGATAAGTGGAAATGTGTTGTGAACGTGAATAACATCCGGCTGAAATGAATCAACCTTATTTCGGATTGCGTTGGCTGACCAGAAATTCCAAGGGGTGGAAAGCGCCCCTTTCAGCTGCCCCCAGGCGCCCTGAGCACGAATTTCATCGCTATGGCGGGTGAATAATTCAACTTCATGACCATGTTGAAGAAGCAGTGTTTTTTCAGCTTCAAAAACCTGGTTTTCACCGGAAGGAGCTGTTGAACCGTAGAAGTTATGGACGAGAAGGATTTTCACGGTACTGATCAGGCTGGTTTTTGCACTACATAGAAAACAGCCGTAGGCCTCAGTTTCTGCAAGGCATTTCGAGGATGGTACGTTGTAGACCAAAGAGGTAAAGAGGAAATAAAATGATCTAGCGCAGTAAGTATCGAGTTATTGTAAACGGCACCAGAAACAAAATAGCGGAATCGCGACATGAGTGAAAACATACAATTCCGTTCGCTGATTATTGAGAAACCGGCCTTCAAAATAGCCGTACGCAGAAAATTTGACGGGATACCACGTTCATTTTTGGTTAAACCGGCTCGCGGCTTACGCCAATCCCCCATTGAGATGACCGGTTCACGTAATATCAAGTAACCTTCCGGATTCAGAATCCGGTAAAACTCATTAATAACGGTGCTGACATTAGGAATATGGTGAATAACACCAAAGCAGGTAATCAGGTCAAATGAATTTGATGCAAAAGGTGCGATGCCTGATGGCACTGGTTTTTCGTAGCTAACGGGAACCCCTTTAATCATCGTAGACTGGAATCCATCAGACGGTTCAAGAATGGTTATGCTGTCACTTCTGTTTATTACAGGCTCCAGCTCATCTCCGTATGCAGAGCCAACCCCCAGCACCCGGTTAAATCGTATATTTTTCGGAAGCAATGAATAGCCGTGCCGCATGTTGAGAGCATGGTATCCGTAAGAATAATTACCCGCTTGAGTCAGATTGAAATACCCCTCTGCTTCACTGGCAAACCACTCTTCAATTTGGGATGGTGAGAAGTCGTCACCCCACAATTTTTCTCCACTGAAATATTTTTCCATATCAGTCCGCATGATTTGTTCCTACAGTTCTGTTACCAAGAGCGTGCTCAATTCCTTCAGCGAATCTGAACACCATATTTTCCAGAGTATATTCTTGGACACTCTTGGCACAACCGGCGCGTAAAACATTCAGTGCATCGTTATCCTGCAATAATTTCACCGCAGCAGTCGTATAGTCATTAATAGTATTCTCCGTCATTAGTCCATTTTTCCCACTTTCAAGATATGCGATTTCAGGCCCATGATTCATACAATTAGTCGTCAGCAAGGGGACTCCACAAATAAAGGAGTCCAGCATTCCAAGCCCAACAGCACCTGGACTTAAAATTAACTCTGCCATACTGATATAGAGGATTTTCTCTCGATCAAATCGTGCGCCTACCCATTTTACCCAGGTATTACTACTTGTCCATGCCTCTACCTTACTTCGTTCCGGGCCATCACCAATCACGAGCAGGTTAAAGTTTGGAATTTTTTTACGAATAACCAAAACAGAATCGTATAAGAAGTCCAAGCGTTTATCGGAATAGAGTGAACCTATGTAAACTCCGACAGGACCATCTCTAAAGCCAAGAGATTGGCGTAATTCCGATATTTCTTCAGGAGTTATAGATTTTTTAAAGCGGCAATACTCCCGTGTATCTACAGAGTTATTAAGCACGGTTATACGATCGGCAGGAAAGCCAGCAGCAGAGACTACATTAAATGTCTTTCTTGTATAAGCAAACCACCAATCTACATAATTAACAGTCAAACGTTTAAAACGTTCTTTAAATCCATTGGGATTATTACCTTGCAGATTTGCACCATGTCCCCAAAAAGCAAGCTTGAATTTGCGCGGAAATAGCATAAATAAATGATTAGCAAGCAATTTGTTTTCTTGTGTGACTATTACAAGACTTGTCTGTTTTACATAACGATAAAGCGGTTGCCAACAAAAACGTCCTCCAAGAAAATATTTGGTAGGAACATGTTTCGCCCATTCAAGTGAACCGGAATCATTTTTTTGTAATTCAGAAAATGTGCCTTGGCCTATTAATAGCTCTAATGTAATACCTCGTTTATATAGCTCTGAACGAAGCATTTCAAATAGTGGAATTCTATAATGCGTAAGGCGACGCTGGACGATCGTTACAGTTGACCAGTCCTTCATTGATTTATACCTAGCTGTGTCGAGCTGACCGTTTTTGCTTTCTATCACTGAGGTACACCCATAAACCAGGGATTAGTAAACGAAAGAGCACTTTTGCGCCAACAGCATACGCTCTGACGCCGAAGTGTCTACGACAAAAAAACATGAATTCAGAAAAATTGATGCCTTTAGGGCTATTAAAGAGTGCTAAGCGGGTGCGAAAAGGTGTTGATGGATTGCACCATGCAGAAAGGGGATTATGAGAGCAGGTGGCTTGATAATATGGTGCTACATACAATGGAATTCCAGCATCAAGCGCTCTAAATCCATAGTCAAAATCTCCCATCGCATGAGTGAAGCGTTCAGAGAGGATACCGATTTTTTCAACCACCGACTTTGGAACAAGAACTACATTACCGTTGATTTGTTGGCATGGCTGGGCTTTGTCTGATGGAATGACTGGAATCCCGCTTAAACATTTCTTTCCGTCTGGTGTTGTTCTCCCCCCATACGTCCAGATTCCGCTATCTGCATCATGACAAGAACCAATAATTACACCTTGTAGTTTCTCTGCAGTAGCTACCATACCTGCAATTGCATCTGGCTTTAATACGGTATCATCGTTCAGCCAAAGAAAAAAATCATAGCGACCCATCCTCATAGCAGTATCCCAAGCGAGTCTCATTCCGCCATTCCAAAAAAGTGCACCACTGCCGTTAATTATATACACATTTGGAAACGCTTCTCTGACGGCGTTGGATGTGCCGTCTGTGGATCCATCGTCCGTCAGAAAAACCTTTAAATCCGTATTTTCTCTAAATACTTGTAAGTATAAATTTTTTAAAGAGTTTATTGTATTTATCTTACGGTTATGGCAGGTAATAAGCGCTGCAAGTTTCACTCATTTTCCTTTTACTATCTTTAATTACAAACAAAACTAGCAACGAAAAAATAGAGACATTTATAAACATCGATTCATCTATATTTCTGTTAGAAAGTGCGCTCTCAGTCATACATCGGATTATAACTAATGACGCAAGAGCAATTGAAACACTCTTTGTGTAACGATATGTTTTAAAACTTACTTTTAAAAATACAACAAGATAATACAACATCAGCAAAAAACCTATCGTCCCAGTTTCAGCAAGTTGTTGCACAAACATATTATGAGATTGACCAGCATAGGTAGCATCCAAAGTTAACTTTTCACCCCTGAATTTCTCATCCCAAAGAGTAGGACCATAACCAAATAATGGTTTTTGCCTCCATTCTGATAATGCGATTTCCCAAAGTACCGTTCTGCCCGTAAGCGTTATATCATTTATGTTAGATTTTTTAATTATTAAAAAAGAGATCGTGAATGTAAGAGATATTGTAAGTATAAGAACTGCCATTTTCATAGTAGACCACGATTTAATATTTTGTATAGAATTGGAATTGCCATAAAAGCATACAATTGCGGCTCCTATAAAAGCCGCCCCCCATATTGTTTTAGACTGTGCTAATAATATTACAAGGATGGCTGCAGATGAGCCAAATATGCGTAACATTTTTTTACTTGGCTCATAATATTCTAAATAAAGAAAAACGAGGGCAATCGGGGCAAGTGCATTCGGATTAGAAGAAATACCGTACAGTCGGTTTAAAAAGAGAGGGTTTTCATCATAGCGCCCTGAGAAGAATAACGCCCAATCAGGAGCAATTACTATAGATATAAGGCTACCAAATATATAAACCAAACAACTCAATTTAATATATCGGACGACATCAGCCGAATTATCATTCACGGCAAAATACATGCATGTAAATACGATTAGTGGACGAATTAGCGACTGATTAAATCCACCACCAGGAGCACCAAATAAGCTTGCTATTATTACACCTGATGAAAATATGAAATAAGCAATTAGCAGTGAACGACCAGCACGAGAGTACCCCTTGGTATTTTTATTTGTTATACATCTAATAAAATATATAACGATTACCGAAGTTGTTAGCCACGCTGGTAAAGCCAAAACAGAAGACCACTCTGAAACATCTAAAGTCGCAAAACCTGTATATTGATCGTAAGTTAAACTTCTGTTACTCGATAAATTAATAATTATCGGCCAGAAAGTTAAAATGTAAAACATTACGAATAGCCACGGCATTTTCCTTTTCATAGATGCCCTTAAAAAAATCCCGAATATACCTAATAGATAACAAGCCAATAGTATGAAGAAGATCTTAGATTCTGTACCCATTTTAAAACACTCGAGTTTGGCAGACTGGGTTACAATCAGTTATTAAATTAAATGCCATATCTGCTAATGAAAATTTAATTACCGCCCACTTTATTATTAACAATTGTAACTCCTTGAGCACTTTTCAAAATTCACACGTAACACTGTACCACTACTTTTACACGTGACACTAAATATTAAAATTACATACTAATTCTAATATGAACACTCAATGCCCATAAACACGTTGTGACATAACCCGCAGCGCTATTTAAAACATGAACTCGTTTATCATACAAAAACTTTGGTCAAAATCAGTTCATATTCTTTTTCATAGCGGTCAACAATAGATTTAAGCGAAAACCGTCTTAGCGTCTGATCTTTTGCCTTTATACAGGTTGCATTATATCTAACCAGATCGTTACACAAACCAACAACAGCTTTTTCAATTAGTTTTGGCTCACGTACATCCACCAGAACACCTCCATCTCCAATCACCCAAGGAACTGCTCCGCTATATTTACCACCAACTACAGGAATGCCAAGCGCCATAGCTTCCGCCACTGACATACCAAATGTTTCTTCTAGTGATGGATGGACGAGCAAATCGAATTCGGACAATTGCAATAAGAGTTCTCTGTGCGCTATTTGTCCCACAAAACTAACACCATCTGTAAGATTGTTATTTTGTGCCCACTGAGCAGCCTTACCACTAGCTTCGTAATCTGCACCAAATATTGATAAAGTCGCCCCTCGTAATTTTTTACGTATTAATGAAAACGCCATGATCGCAGGCGGAGCATTTTTTAAAGTACTCCAGCCATTAAGTACCATGGCAATTCTAGGTGAATTAGGATTCAACATGTGGGGTTTAAAGTTATATCCAAATATTTTATCGTCCAAAGGATTTGGAATTATGGATATTTCAGCTGTAGTATAACCTTTAATTTTATCTTTTAAATATGAAGAGACTGCTGTTATAGATGATGCATTTTTTAATACATTTCTGGCCATAAAATAGCGAACTAATCTATACAAATTAGGCATATAACGAAGAACAACTTGCGGGGCATCGTGACAAGTTATAAGACATGGAATACCACTATCAAGAGCAGCTAATGCAAACTCGTAGCTCCAATGGGCGTGTATGATATCAGTCTTAGCCTCAAGCATAGCTTTCTTTAAGCCATTGCGTTCTTGTTTAAATGAATCTATTGCTTTGCCCCAAGCCCCATTCCGATAAAGATATCCATGGGCGCGGGCAGGTGCATAATGTATCGTAAACGCTTTGCTGTTTGATAATGCAGTAACTGGCAATGAAATATCCGTTGAAGTAGTAAAAGCAACTACTTCATGTCCTCTTTTGAGGAGCTCACCAATCAATGTAGCCATGAATGGAGCCCCCCAATAACCTTTAGGCAATGAATCAGATACGTCACCCAAAAAGGGTACAAGAGATTCTGTCCAAATATGTCCTGCAATTCCGATTTTCATAACATTCTCAAAATCATTGATGACACTCTTTATTTTTACGGAATATTTTCAATGTACGTAACAAGCTATTTTGGAATGATAATCGAGAAATCATCCTCTGCAAATCGATTGATATAAAAGTCGTCGGTGCCATTAGTAATAAACATAACATGCTTGATAACGCTACAATTGCATCAAAGACCAGTTGAAATGAAGGTAATAATAATCGAGAAAAATAAATATCACATCCCAAAACGGCACAGGAAATTGCAAAACCGAAAAAAAATGATCTACTTAGTATGCCAATCAAACTAATACATTCTATCTGGAGTTTTTTTAGTAACGCCGTCGTCATCCAAACCATACGCACCATGTAAATAACAAACACACCCCATGCAATAACAATTACAGAAGAACGTGAGGCCCACATCAGAAGCCCGATAAAAAGTAATCCGCTCCATAATTGCACACGAAATTCAATCTCCGGATTGCCTTTTCCCGCCAGAATAGGCCCGGAAACAGCCATTATTACATGAAAAATCATCGCTAATGCAAGCGGTGCAACAACAGCTTCAGCCCCCTGCCATTTGTCACCAAACAATGCCAAAACCAAAGTATGCGAAACCGCAGCCATACTGAGGAAAACAGGAATAGCCAGTAATGATATGGCTGACACCACTGCCAGATAACCACGACGGAGGTTTTCAACGTCATCCTGCATACGCGCACTTGCTGGGAATAAGGCTGCTTGAAGGCTTGCAACAATGTGGTTGGCTGGTGTACGGGTGAGATTATACGAAATCGAATACAAGCCCAACGCCTGAGCACCGAAAAACTTTCCTATCGCAAGATTATCAAGGTTCTCAACTGTCCAGTTAAACAAGTTGGTAAACATGATGCTTCTGGCGAATGCTTTCAGATAGTTTGCGCCTTGGAAAGGTGATCCTAAACTTAACCTCAGTTTCGAGAAATAGAGCAGCATGACAAATGAGATTATATAAAAAGTCAGCCACGCAGCAACCAACGCCCACACCTCTGCCCCACTCCATGCCGATATAACCCCAACACCCATAAAACCGGACAAATAGGCGCTTAGCTGCGCAAACTGTATACGTTTCATATCAAGTTGCCGCCGCAGCATGGCAAGTGGCGCAACCGTCAAACCATGCAACAGGGCAACGGGAGCAAGCCAACGGATAACAGATTCTGCCTGAGGGTTACCCAACAAAACAGACATCGGATGAGATGAGAAACAGAGGACTAACGTTACAACAAGCCCGGTAAACGTTGTTCGAGACCAAACAGCTTTGATATCATCTTGTGTCGGATTGTTACATTGAATCAACGCAGAACCCAGACCGAGATCAACAATAAGGCAACTGAAAAGAAGCGGTAAAATGGCAACAGCAACCAACCCGAACGCCTGCGGACCAACCATGCGTGCAAGCAGGATCTGAGCAATCAACTGGCCGATAATCCGCGCCGCAGTCCCCGCATAGTTCCAAGCCGCCGCTGTGATTGTACGTTCTGCTAACGTCATGATGACCTTTTCGTACTCTATCGGCGATTTCATTACGTCTAAAGGCTTTTGTTAACCGCAGATAAAGGCGGATGCACGCAGAGAAAATAAAAAATCCTGGAAGTGCATATCTTTTTTATCTGGACCCTTTTCACTGTTTGTATAGGTCCATCGGCGGTTTCATAAATCACATTTCGCTAACATCCTTTAGCCTAAAAAAAGTAGTTAACCGCAGATAAACGCCGATGAACGCCGAGAAATCAAAAACTTGGAATAAATCTTGGTTTAACCAAAAAAGTTGGTCGTTAATTTAGTCTAAAGCTTGGTTTTATCTGCGTTCACTGCGTGTTCGGCGGTTAAACTGCCGTTTCTTGGTTTAGAAGCCTTTCTTTGAGTTTTGCATGAAGCCGGAATTCTCTAATTAATGATAGCGGTTTGCATACCCAATATCTTCTTTCAGTTCAGCTTCGTTATAATGGCGCTCGATACCCCGCTCTGTAAGGCCTTCAAGAAACTTCCACTTATCAATTTTAGCCAACTTTCGCGCGGTTCCCATTGATGTAATTCCACGGGAATAGAGAGCAAAAGCCATCTCTTTGATTAATTCCTGTTTCAATTCACTCCGAGGTATTTTTGCCGTTTCAAGCACATCATCAGGAATAGTAATAGATAGTGACACAGACATTTCCTCCATTTGAATACTTTGGCCACTTTCAACAGTGTCCTCCGTCTGCGGTTCAACAGACCTGACAGAGCGACATATCTAACACAACGATACTACTAAGTCATTAATTCTAATACGGGAAGATGAACAGAATGTTGGCCTGGTAGCAAAAATCGTAAAAGATGAAATATGTGTTGCAGAGAGTCAGGTCTGATCTGCGCTTAATAATTGTATTCTTATCTAAAAGATTTGGGGAACAGCCCTTGCGAACTGTTCCCCAAAATCAAGGTAACTATTTAGTCAATGAATCATTTAACTGTAAATGATTTGTAAGCACCGAATGGACCATTTCCACCACCATTCTGGGCACGAGCATACCAGGAATAATTTTGGCCACTAATCAGTGCCGTACCCTGAGTGATACTGCAGATGCCGACGTTACCAGGGCAACCAGCTGCAGCGGAAGAAATCCAAGTCGTATCAGTTGATATCCCGCCCGAAGCAATCAACCGTACACTGTAACCGGTGGCTCCTGCAACCGGATTAAATGTGTAGGTCGGTGTTGTGGTTACTACGGTGCCGGTTGGTGCAATTAATGCTACGGTAGTCGGTACCGGAATGCTGACGACACCGCTTCCGCTTACCCAAGCGCTATCCGATACACCACTTGCCTGAGCCTTAACACGGTAGTAATAGGTGCCGTTGATCTTGCCGGTTATTGCCGCTGATGTAGCAGATAAACCGGATGTTACTACGGTAACGGTGCTGAACGTTGAAGATGTAGATTCCTGCAGAACGTATGTTGCTCCTGCTGTTGTTGAAGCACCCCACGATACGGTGTAGTCGCCAGTTGTGCTACCCGGTACCGAAAGTGAGGTTGGCACAGCTGCATTTACTGCGATGACAAAATTTTTGTATGCTCCAAAAGGTCCGGCACCGCCGGCATTCTGAGCTCGTGCATACCATGAATAGTTCACTCCATTAACCAGCGGAGTAATCTGCGGAATGCTGCAGATGCCGACATTACCGGGACAGCCAGCATCTGCAGATGTATACCATGCCGTGTTAGTCGTCCCGGACGCTGCTATCAGACGCACCGTGTATGCTGTAGCGCCAGCAATCGGGTTAAACGTGTAAATAGGGTTAGTAGTGGCAACCGTACCACTTGGTGCAATCAAGGTTACAGCGGTCGGTACCGGAATGCTGACAATGCCGCTTCCGTTTACCCACGCACTATCCAGGACACCACTCGCCTGAGCCTTTACGCGATAGTAGAAAGTGCCATTGATCTTGCCGGTTATAGCCGCTGATGTGGCGGTCAAACCGGATGTCACTACGGTAACGGTGCTGAACGTTGAAGATGTAGATTCCTGCAGCAGATATGTTGCACCTGCTGTTGTTGAGGCACCCCAAGATACAGTGTAGTCGCCGGTTGAGCTGCCCGGTACAGTTATTGATGGTGGTGCTGCTGCAGAAATGGAAACCGTAAAACTCTTATAAGCGCTCCATGCTCCTATTCCTGCAGCGTTCTTTGCTCTGGCATACCAAGAGTAGTTAACACCATTAACCAGCGGAGTAACCTGTGGAATGCTGCAAACACCTATATTTCCAGGGCATCCTGCATCTACCGGTGTGTACCATACTGTATCAGTGCTTCCCGAAGCTGCAATCAAACGAACACTGTAACCAGTAGCGTTAAGAACTGCATTAAAAGTGTAGGTCGGATTCAGCGTCGTCACCGTGCCTACCGGGCTTACCAAAGTCGGTGCTGCAGGTGGAATCGATACCACACAAGCTCCACTTACCCAACTGCTGTCAGCCATTGGAGCCTTGACAGCCTTGACACGGTATGAATACGTAGCGTTCAGCATTTTTGTTATCGCTGCTGAAGTTGCTGTCAAGCCGGACGTTACAACTGTTGAAGTTGCAAAATTATCCGTTGACTCTTCCAGTGTGTACGTCACACCAGCAGTAGCCGAAGCTGCCCATGATACTGAGTAGATACCTGTTGCGCTGGTTGCCGGTACCGTAATTGAAGCCGGTGCGATGACCGTTCCGTTGATCGTAATATTTTTTGCAGCCGATGTTACCGGTGTAGAGTTGTTGTAGTACGCAGTTGCTGTGAGGCTACGGATTCCTGCTGTAGCTGGAGTCCAAAGAATACTGTAAGGAGCCGAAGGAGCAATGCCAATAGGGACCCCATTTTCAGAGAAGTATACTAAACCAACGACGGCACCATTTGTAGCTGACGGTGATGCCGTTACTGTCGTAGCTGTTCCGAGATCCGTGACCGTGGCTACCGGCTGATCAATAGTGATTGTTTGTACTGGCACGGTTACCGTAACTGTTGCCGGTGCAGAAATTGAATCTATACCATTGGTGTAGTAGACCACTGCCGTCAGGTTGTGTGCACCTGCCGTAGCAGTGCTGTACGAAGCCGACAGACCATCGACAGGGTTGGTGTCGTCTGCTACCAGAATACCATTGTCATAAAACTGTGCTCCACCAATTACATACCCGGTTGAAACCGATCCAGTGGCAACCATCGAAATAGTATTGCCCAGCAGATATGATGCACCAGTTGCCGGTGATGTCAGGGTGGCTTTGAGAATGGCGGTACCGTTGGCTCCGGTTGTCCAAGGGCTGATCGTGTAACCGGGGGCTATCGCATTAACACGATAGAACCAGGTACCGGCTGTTTTACTGCTGATGGCAACTGAAGTAGTAGTACCGGTAGAAACGACAGATGAAGTGGCAAAATTTGCTGTTGCTGATTCCTCTACCACATAGGTAATTACACCCGTAAGAACTGGAGCCGTCCAGGAAACAGTGTAGCTGCCGCTGGTAGTATATGCCGGGACAATCAGAGCTGTAGGAACTGCTGCCGGCAACGATACAACACAACCGGTATTTGCACCGCTGAAAGGAGCACTGTTTGCCATTCCTGCATGCACTGATGTGACACGATAATAATATGTGCCGTTGGTTCTGCCGGCAATTAATGCCGATGTCACCGTTGAGCGATTACCTATTATAGTCGTAACAGCAAAATTCGATGTTGTTGATTCTTCAAGAATGTATGTCGAACCTGGAGTTAATGAAGCGCTCCAGGAAACAGTATATACACCGGACGAACTGCTGGATGGATAGGTAATTGAAGTAGGTGCCGCTGCTGGTATTGAAACATTCCAGACTGCAGATCCGGCTGTCCATGCACTGGATGCCGCACCACTTGCTGTTGCCTGAACGCGGAAGGAATAAGCACCGTTAACATAAACGGTAATCGGCGCTGTGGTATTGCTGCCACTGTAAACAACTGTTCCTGCTGTAGCAAAGGCGTCTGTGGACTGTTCTACAATATAACCGGTGGCACCGGTTACGGCACTCCACGACAGGGTATTGGTGTTTGGTGATGCCGATGGCACTGGTACAGTCAAAGTTGCTGGTTTAGCAAGTTTTGCCAGTACTGTAATGGAAATAGCTGGTGAAGGATACTGGGTTGTATTGGTACCCTTAAATCCAACGGCAGTCAGAGTATAGGTTCCCGCCGGGACGTTCACCCAACTAAAGCTGAATGGTTTTGTCGTATCAGTCCCCAACGTTGCGGTTCCATTTTTGAAAGTTACCTTGGTGATGCCGGTACCCGCTGTTGCGTTCAAAACAATAGTATCCCCGGCATTGAAAACCGAGCCTGAAACCGGCGAAGTGAGAAAGACGCTTGGAGTAACTACCGTAACTACCGCTGAGCTAGTTTCGTTCATGGATGATGTTGCGGCACCTGTTGTAGCGTTGACGACATTTGAATTAGCGTTGTAGGCAACGACACGGTAATAGTAGGTAGTGCCAGGTAAAGCGGTTGTGTCAGTATAGGTAGTATGATTGGCAAGTACTTTGCGCGAGACCGTATCCCAATTATACGTTGTGGTCGTGACCTTCCCAACTTTTTTAGTTGTAAAAGTAGTTGCCCGATCAATTCGGAATCCGATCTCGTTAGCTGGATTACCGAATCCATTTGCTTGTACCGCCAAACTTGTATCAACAGGTACAGAATAATTTATCGGTGTCGGATCGTTCCATGTCAGGGTGACACCATTGTCAGCGGAACTGGCGGCCGATGCTAACGCGCCCGGTGTAGCAGTTGTGACGCGTAACTGGATTGAGCGCATCATATCCATCTCTTCATGGGAGAGGATGTGGCAATGCCAGACATATTCCCAGCCGAAGTCAAACAGGATGTTGGTGACACCACCGGCATACGGTGATGGTGCGACATACGCCTGACCGGTTGTCCAGTCAATGCTGCTGAAACCCATTGCTGAACCCATCGGCAGCGCCGGATTAAGCGGACGCAAGCTGTTGGGAATACCGAACGGCAGTAGCGGAGCTACCGGACGAAGGGCAACTATAGTGTCTTCAAGAGGACTGATGCGGACAGTATCTTTCCAGCCAAGTTCATTGGCGTCCGGCATGGCAATCTTGCCGTCCCAGCCAAGACGGTTGATTACCTGAACGTCGAAAATATGGAAATGAATCGGATGGGTGTCAACTCCATTGTGTGAAATGTTCCAGATCTGGGTACCGTCATTCAGAGTTGTAACTGCTGAAGCAGTAATTGTAGCTGCCGACGTACCGCCGACGCTGACATTACCGAACGGGGAGTTTTTGATATCTTCAGACGGGATATCAGAATAGCCGTAAATGACCAGGTTGGCGTTATTGGTACGGGGATTCGGAATTTCCATACCCAGATTGCCGCTCATACGACCAAATTCGGGATCGAACGAAGCACCCATTTCATCATGAATCCCTTTAGGCTCCAGACGGATGTTGCTGACCTGCTGTCCATCAATAGTCATGAACGACAATGTATTTTGCAGCATTGAAGATCTGACTCCCCACCAGGGAAAGTTGGCCGGAATCGGAAAAGTGTTATAGGCATCCTGATATGCAGCCTGAGCTACAATGATCGGCTCCTGTGAACGTTTGAAAATGGAATCATAGCCAGGAGTTGTTCCAACCGCAGGTGTTGATTTAAATGCTGCATACAGAGGTGCTGTATCAAATGCAGCCGGTGTGCCACCCTTGACAATAAACTGCATGACAGTACGGGTATTGGGACCATAGCCGGCTTTGGGGCCATCGCCACCGATCCAGGTTTTACTTACGGCGTCATACGTGCCACCCTGGCCGTAACCGCCGGTGTCGCGCTGATCTGGTGCGCCGGTGAAATAATCATAACGTGGGTCAAGCGCCGGCCAGGCGGTCGGGGCATCATTGTAGAGAATCAGGGTCTGTCCTGCATACTGACTGAAGTCAACAATAACATCGGCGCGTTCTGCCGGCATAATGCCAAGCGCAGTATCCAGAACGTTACCGACCCAGAAAGCGGTCGGATCGGTAATATAGGTAACCGGCTGCGGGTCTTTCACTACCGGTGTCGGAAGGAAGCCACCCTCTGTTCCAATCTGCAGCCATTTGGGACCCCAGTTACTGCAGTTCCATTCGCCACTGGCAGACTGAGTGCAGGTACCTGGATCAGGAACACCGCCCAGACGACCATCTGTCGGCCAGAGTGTCGGCCAGCCAGCTGTCTTGGCAGCAGGTACCATTTTGACTTCCGTGTACGGTGAAGCGGTACGGTTGTCCGGACTTGCCTGGGTTGTGTCGGCTTTGTAAATCGACAAGTTCAAACCACGGTCATTGGCGGCATTCAAGATCCGAAAACGGTAAGCACGCGGCTCAACTTCCATGCGCGGAAAGGCAGTACCGTTGACCATGGCCGTATCAAGGAAGGCTTCCATACCCATCGATGGGTGCGGTGTTGCAGGACTTACCGGAGGTTGGCC